>Ga0068853_100000320_pt1 | contig 33466 bp, 33 predicted proteins | sample KBSCornC32_FD_65655 | JGI IMG/M metagenome (GOLD analysis project Ga0068853, IMG submission 65655) | Corn rhizosphere microbial communities from Kellogg Biological Station, Michigan, USA - KBS Corn C3-2 | ecosystem: Host-associated > Plants > Roots > Rhizosphere > Soil ... | reverse complement strand
CAATTCACCATCCACGATCGAGAGGACTCTGCGGACCTGCTCAACATCGTGCGCCACGACCTGGGCTTGCACGAAAGCCGGTCGCGTTTTCCCGCCAAGGGCACGTGCCTTGCCATCTATTCACGCACCGTCAACGCCCAGGGCGACCTCGCCGCCATCCTCAAGGACAATTTCCCGTGGGCCGCGATGTGGGAGGTCCAGCTCAGAACGCTGTTCGAGAAATATGTCGAGACCAAGCAGGCCCAGAACGTACTCGATTACGATGACCTGCTGCTCTACTGGTCGGTGATGATGCGTGACACCGCGATCGCCACGGACATCGGCGGCCGCTTCGATCATGTCCTGGTCGACGAATATCAGGACACCAACCGCCTGCAGTCGGCGATCCTCCTGGCGCTCAAGCCCGATGGCCGCGGCCTGACCGTCGTCGGAGACGATGCGCAATCGATCTATTCCTTCCGCGCCGCGACCGTGCGTAACATCCTGGAGTTTCCCTCAAGCTTTTCGCCGCCCGCCGGCATCGTCACGCTGGACCGCAACTATCGCTCGACCGCGCCGATCCTCGCCGCCGCCAACGCTGTCATCGCGGAAGCCTCGGAGCGCTTCACCAAGAACCTCTGGACCGAACGGCAAGCGTCGTTGAAGCCGCAACTTGTCACCGTGCGCGACGAGGCAACCCAGGCCCTTTACGTCGTCGAGCGCGTGCTCGAAAGCCGTGAGGGTGGCGTGCGTCTCAAGGATCAGGCGGTGTTGTTCCGCACCTCGCACCATTCGGGTCCGCTCGAGATCGAACTCACGCGCCGCAACATCCCCTTCGTCAAGTATGGCGGCCTCAAATTCCTCGATGCCGCGCACGTCAAGGACATGCTCGCACTGCTGCGCTGGGCCGAGAACCCGCGCGACCGCGTCGCGGGCTTTCGTGTGCTGCAACTGCTGGCGGGCATCGGCCCGGGAAGCGCCGGCAAGATCCTCGACGCGATCAACGACCAGCCGCGTCCACACCTCGCCCTCGCAGAACTCCCGCCCCCCGCGCGCGCGAGTGGCTGGCCCGAGCTGGTCCAGGCCGTCCGCGATCTCGGCTCTTCCAGCGACTGGCCGGGCAGCTTCGCGCGGGCGCGCCTCTGGTACGAGCCGATCCTCGAAGAAGCGCATGAGGACGCCGCGATCCGCCTCCTCGACCTCCTGCAGCTCGAGCAGATCGCCGCGGGCTACCCCAGCCGCGAGCGTTTCCTGACCGAGCTCACGCTCGATCCACCAGAGGCCACGTCCGACCAGTCCGGCCCCGCGCTCAAGGACGAAGACTACCTGATCCTTTCAACCATCCACTCCGCCAAGGGCCAGGAGTGGAAGTCCGTCCATATTCTCAATGGCGTCGACGGCTGCATCCCCTCCGATCTCGGCACCGGCTCGACCCAGGAGCTCGAGGAGGAGCGGCGCCTGCTCTACGTCGCCATGACCCGCGCGCGCGACGAGTTGCACCTCATCGTGCCGCAGCGCTTCTTCGTGACTCAGCAGCAGAAGCGCGGCGACCGTCACCTCTATGCCCAGCGCACGCGCTTCATCACCCGTACCATGTTGCCACTCTACGACGATGTTCTATGGCCGGCCCTGAAGCCTCTGGAAAAGGCGATGGCGCAGCCCGAGCCGAGGGTCGACGTCAAATCCGAAATGCGGGGGATGTGGAGCGCGAAATGACCGGCGACAGCCGGTTAGGCTTAGGCCTGGACGTGATCGCCGTTCTGCCAGACGACGCGCGTGTGCTTTCCCGGTTCGGCCAGGCGGACTTCGGTCCGCTTTCCCTGCCGCGCAACGCCACCGGCAAGGCTGATGGCTTCATGCACGGCAGCATCCTGGGTCAGGAACGGCCCCTTGGATGCCCCATTGAGGTCGATCCACCATTTTTCACGGGCAAACAGGACGATGAAATACGCAGTCATCACGGAACGGGCCTCTAGGTCGGCCTTCTCTAGTTCTACCGCCCCTCCGGGTCACGACGTTCCCGCCGGAATACTTAAGAATTGCGGCATCGGAAAAAACGAAGACGGCGCCCCTGAGGGCGCCGTCTCAAATCGGGTGTCGACGCTGATTTTATTGCAGCCGGTAACGGACCGAAGCGCGAATCTCGCTGACAGTGTTGTCGTTGAGATACCACGGTGTCTGCGGCGACAGCGCGTAGTTGCTGATCTTGGGCATGTAGATCATGCGGTAACCGAGATCAGCCACCCAGTTGCCCATGTCATAGGTAACGCCCGCCATCGCGGCCGCCGCCGGAGTCCACCCTGCGCCATCGGGCAGGGTCGGATCGGCCGGGGTCACGCTGACCTTGTAGAGCGCCACGCCGGCGCCGGCGCCGACGTAGGCTCCAAAGCCGCCGGCCGCAGAAGAGCCGGAGATCGGGAAGTCGTAATAGGCGTTCGCAAGGGCCACGCCCGCACGCAGGTGGAGGGTGTTGGTCCCGTCGGTCAGCCCGTCATTGCTGAGGTAGTCGAACGTGCCGTCCACGCGGAATCCGTTGCCGAATTCGTAACCGGCACCACCACCGATCGAGTAGCCGTATCCGGCCCCGGTCGGAGGATCGCAGGTGCAGCCCAGCGTATTGATATGCTCCTGCGACCACAGCACGTTGAGGCCGACCGAGCCACGCAGATAGAAGCCGCCCTGCAGGCCGTAATCGACCTCCGGCGGAGGAGAATAGGGAGGAAGGTCCGCCGCCCTGGCGGAGAGCCCCATGAATGCGCTGAACATCACAATCAGCGCGGCAAGCAATACACGCATGTTACCAGTCCTTGGTTCGCCACGACGACACCCGTCGATCGCGAACACTCTGGCAGGCTTTCCTTAAAGGGCGCTTAACCCTAACCCGTAACCCTAACAGGGAGTTAACAAGCCAGGCGAGGAACTAGAGATACGTTCTAGATGAACGCAGATGTGCTCAGGCGACCTGTTTGATTGTCGTGGTGATCTGTTCGACCACCGCATCTACCAGCCCCGAGTCATCGCTCTCGGCCATGACGCGGATCACGGGCTCAGTGCCGCTCTCGCGGATAATGAGCCGCCCGCCGCTGCCCAGACGATCGCGACTTTCGGCAATCACCTGCTCGACAAGCTTGTTGGCGAGCGGCTTGCCGCCCTTGTAGCGAACGCTGCTCAGCCGTTGCGGTATCCGCTCGAATCGCTTGCACACATCCGAGACGCGCGTGCCCGCTTCCTTTACGACCGACAGCAGTTGCAGCGCCGCCACGAGCCCGTCGCCTGTGGTCGTAAAGTCCGAAAGGATGATATGACCGCTCTGCTCACCGCCGACATTGAACCCCTTCGCTCGCATCGACTCGAGCACGTAGCGATCTCCGACTTGCGTGCGTTCCAGCCCGAGCCCAAGCTCCGACAGATAGCGCTCGAGACCACCATTGCTCATCACGGTTGCCACGATGCCATGGCCACGCAGGCTACCGCGCGAGTGCCAGCTTTGTGCGATGACTGCCATGAGCTGATCGCCGTCGACGACTTCACCCTTCTCGTCGACGATGATGACTCGGTCCGCGTCGCCGTCAAGCGCAATGCCAATATCGGCCCGCACTTCCTTGACTTTTGCCTGCAGCGCAGCCGGTGCCGTCGAACCAACTTCCTCATTGATGTTGAAGCCATCGGGCTCGACTCCGATTGGCACCACCTCTGCTCCCAACTCCCAGAGCGCGGTTGGTGCAACGCGGTAGGCTGCTCCGTGTGCGCAATCGACTACGACGCGAAGACCGGAGAGATCCACACCCTTGGGAAGCGTCCGCTTGGCATATTCGATGTAGCGGGTTTGCGCCGCCTCGTCGCGATGCGCCCGACCGATAGCTCGGCCGCGCGACAGCCGGCTTGTGAGATCGCTGTCGATCAGCGCCTCGATATCCGCTTCGACCTCATCGCTGAGTTTGAAGCCGTCGCGGCGGAACAACTTGATGCCATTGTCGTCATAGGGATTGTGGGAGGCCGAGATCATTACGCCGAGGTCTGCCCGCAATGAGCGCGTTAGCATCGCGACAGCCGGGGTCGGCATCGGACCCAGGAAATAGACATCCATTCCCACAGCCGTAAATCCGGCCGCGAGCGCGTTCTCAATCATGTAACCGGAGCGGCGCGTATCCTTGCCGATGACCACGCGATTGCGTTCCTCACCAGCGGCGAACTTGAGCCCGGCAGCCATCCCAACCTTGAGCGCGAGCTCGGGGGTTAGTTTGTCGCCGTTGGCGAGTCCTCTGATACCATCAGTTCCGAAATACTTCCGCGCCATGATTCAGAAACCCCGCAACATGGCGACATCATACGCCCGTTGTCTCCAATGCGGAATCCCTCGCGTCCCCGCCGGTTAATCGATTCACGAATACTCGGGCGGGTGGCCAGCTCAGGATTCGGACGTTCCAGCTTAGACCACTGTTCCATGACCCTTCGACAAAGAAAAAGGCCGCCGCAGCGGCCTTTTTCAGATTACGCCCCAGGCAGGGGCTCCGGCGCTCCGCCGGGTTCGGCATCAGGCCTCTTGCGCGGCGCCTTGCCCGCACTGGGCACCCCGCTCGATTTCGGCGCTGTTTCGGCGCCGTCTTCACGCACCGGCGGAATGCCGTCCATCAGGTTGCGGATTTCGTCGCCCGTGAGCGTCTCGTATTCAAGCAGAGCCTTGGCGATCGTATGCAACCCATCGATGTTCTCGCGGATCACCTTTTGGGCCGTCTGGTAGCCCTCGTCGACAAAGCGCTTCACCTCGGCATCGACGATCTGCTGTGTTTCATCCGACATGTGAACTGAACGCTGCATCATGGAGCGTCCAAGAAATACCTCATCCTGGTTATCGCCGTAGAGGAGTGGGCCGAGCTTGTCGGACATTCCCCATTCCGTCGCCATGGCCCGGGCAAGTCCCGTCGCCATCTTGATATCGGCGGAAGCGCCGGAGGTCACCTTTTCGTAGCCGAAGATTTCTTCCTCGGCGACGCGGCCGCCCATCGCGACCGCGAGGTCCGCATAAGCCTTACGGCGCGTCAGAGACACCTGATCGCGCTCCGGCAAACGCATCACCATCCCAAGTGCACGGCCACGCGGGATGATCGTCGCCTTATGGATTGGATCCGAAGCGTCCATTTTGATCGCGAGCAGCGCGTGGCCAGCTTCGTGATAAGCCGTCAGCTTCTTGTCTTCTTCGGTCAAGCTGAGGGTGCGGCGTTCGGCGCCCATCATGAGCTTGTCCTTGGCGTCCTCGAACTCGGCCATGGTGACGAAGCGCTTGCTGCGGCGGGCGGCCAGCAGCGCACCCTCGTTGACGAGGTTCATCAGATCGGCGCCCGAGAAACCAGGCGTGCCGCGGGCCAGTACCTTGAGATCAACATCGGGCGCGAGCGGCACCTTACGCACATGCACCTTGAGGATCTTCTCGCGGCCCTGCACATCCGGATTCGGCACGACGACCTGGCGGTCGAAGCGGCCGGGACGCAGCAGGGCTGGATCGAGCACGTCGGGACGGTTGGTGGCGGCGATGAGGATGATGCCCTCATTCGCCTCGAAACCATCCATCTCGACGAGCAGCTGGTTCAGCGTCTGCTCGCGTTCGTCATTACCGCCGCCGAGGCCAGCGCCGCGGTGACGGCCGACAGCGTCGATTTCGTCGATGAAGATGATGCACGGCGCGTTCTTCTTGGCCTGCTCGAACATGTCGCGCACGCGGCTCGCGCCGACGCCAACGAACATCTCAACGAAGTCGGAGCCTGAGATCGTGAAGAATGGCACGTTCGCTTCGCCGGCGACGGCGCGCGCGATGAGCGTCTTGCCGGTGCCCGGCGGGCCGACGAGCAGCACGCCGCGCGGAATCCGACCGCCCAAGCGCTGGAACTTACCGGGGTCTTTGAGGAACTCCACGATCTCCTCGAGATCCTGCTTGGCCTCATCGACGCCCGCCACGTCCTCGAACGTCACTTTGCCGTGCGTTTCCGTCAGGAGCTTGGCTCGCGACTTGCCGAAGCCCATCGCGCCGCCACGTCCGCCGCCCTGCATCTGGCGGATGAAGAAGAACCACACGCCGATGATCACGAGGAACGGCAGCCACGAGGTCAGCATCGCCGCCCAGAAGGGATTGCTGTCGGGGGTCTTGGCCGAGATCTGCACGCCGCTCCGCTCGAGCCGCGGGACGATATCGGTGTTGCTCGGGATCACGCTCTCGAACTTGGTGCCGTCCTTCATCGTGCCCTGCACGATGTTGTCCGAAATCGTCACCTGGCTCACTGAACCGGCATCAACATCCGACATGAACTGGCTGTAGGTCTTGTCCGTCGTCGAGCCGCCTCGGGTCGACGATTGAAACACCTGGAACAGGCCCATCAGCATGAAAAGGATGACGAGCCATATGGCAAAGTTGCGGAAATTGACGTTCATCAGGAAATCCCGGAAGCCGGCAGGGGGAGCGAACCGGCGAACAGCTGGAAGATAAGCCCCACACTAAGGCGTTACAAGGGCGCGGCACCCTCTGGCCGGGCCCCTTGGAAGTCCAGCATTCCCGGGCCCGGCGGTTAATTGCTGATGAGCACCGAGGTGTTGCGGCGCGCGCCCTCACGGATCACCGAAATGGTCACTCCGTCGCTGGCGACCAGGCAACCGTGAAGCGTCGCGGGTTTCACCGGCACCCGGGCCCCCAGGCGAGCATGAAGCGCTTCTACTGCTTTTAGGGCGTGCGGCTTTCTCTCTCCACCAACCGCGCGAAGAACTTTCACCAGGAGCCTGACGCCCACGGCGCGCGGCAGAGCACAGAGCCCTGCATGCGGCAGCTCCGCGCCCTCTCCGGCGGAGTAGACAAGAGCCGCGAACGCTCGGTCCGCTTCGAGGCCGATCAGGTCATCGGCATCGGCCATACGCGCTGCAAATGTAGAGAATCGGCCAAGATCGAGACCGAGCTCGGCAAGCTGCGGCATCATTTGCCGCCACCGCACGCGTTCATAGTGACGATCGCAATTCGATGGATCGGATGCGGGTGTCAGCCCCCGATCGACCACGAGCTTCATCAACTCGCTTGGATCAAATCCGAGGAGCGGACGAAAAACGCGGCAGCCTTCGATCTGCGCGAACCGGTCGATACCTCGGAGCCCTTCGATGCCGCTGCCGTGCGCGAGCCGCATGAGAATCGTCTCGGCCTGATCTCCCAAATGATGCGCGGTGAGTACGAAGTCGGCTCCGTCGGCCCGCATCGAGCTCGCCATCAAGCGATACCGCGCTTTCCGAGCCGCAGCCTGAATCCCCGTCTCAGGTTTTTCGTCGTGCCACACGAGTACGCGAGACCTCAGCCCTAGCTTCGAGGCCTCTGACACGACCATCGCTGCTTCCGCGGCTGCTTCAGGCCGCAGACGGTGATCGACGGTGTAGACGACCAGTTCTGGTCCCCCATGCACTGTCGTCCAACTGTGCGCGAGGAGCATCAGTGCCAGCGAATCGGGCCCTCCGCTGACCGCAAGGGCAACCCGCTGCGCGTTTGCGATCGGGGCGAACAGCCGGCTTGTCTCGATCTCGCTCAAACCTTGCACTGGGCCTTGGCCTTCTCGTCCTTGAGCTTCTGCAGGAACGCCTGCGGCTGCTTCGGGTAAAGCTCGCCGACCTTGAAGAAAGTCCGGCACGCGACATCCTGTTCGCCGGCCCCTGCCATCGCGATGGCAAGTTTCAGAAGCAGATCGGGAGCGCGTGGAGAGCTTTGGTAAGCTTGATATCCCTTGAGCAAAATGTCGGCAGCGTCGTCATAGTTCTGCTGCTGCAAGAGCGCTTCACCCAGCCAATTGGTTGCATCGGGAGCCTGGGGGTCTTTCGGGTAAAGCTGGATGAACTGCCGGAACTGATCTTCTGCGAAGGCGTAGTCTCCCCGCACAATGGCGTCGTACCCGGCCTTGTACTGCGCCTCGGCATCCCCGCTTGAGATGGGCTGAGTGCTGCTGAGACTGAGATCCAAAGCTGAGGGCTGACCGGCAGGGAGCGTACCCAACGTCGCAGTGCTCTGTCCTCCCCCTTTGCCAATCAACGGGTCCTGCGAGTCGCCGAGTCCATCGCTGGGCTGCCCGTTTCCAACCGGAGCCCCGCTGTCGCCGGACACCAGCGGAGCCGGTGGGGGCGTTGAACCCTGCGAGATGTCTGTAGCGGTGCTCTTCGAGCCCGCGGGCGGAACGCTGGAGGTGCGCGAACTGGACGTCGGCTTCTTCGCGCCAGCGCCCTCCAGTTGCTGAAAGCGAAATTCGTTGTCGTCCTGCGACTTCTGCAATTGCTGTTCCAGCAGCTGCACGGTGTGCTGCAGCTCCTCGATCTGCCCCGTCAGATCGCGCACGGAAGATTCGAGGTCTTGGACCCGGGCTGCGAGTTGGGCTTCAGCCGCACTCTGCGCAACCGCGTATTGGGGAACGACGATGCACGCCGCGAAAACCAGACAGAGGGCCACAAATACCCTCGTCGCCCCCTTGGGAAGGGAAAGACGCAAGATCAATCTCCGTGAGCAATGCAAAGATGCAGGCGACCTGAGCCGAAAGCAGTAACGCGGAATTTCGACAAAAAGAAAGCGCCGGGGCCTTTTGGGCACCCGGCGCTTATGCCTCCGTGCGGCCGCCGAAGCGGCCCCACGACTATTGAAGGACCGTCACAGCACGGCGGTTTTGTGACCAGCACGAGATGTCGTCGCAAATCGCAACCGGCCGTTCTTTGCCGTACGACTTCGACGTGATCCGTGCGCCGTTCACACCCTTGCTGACGAGATAGTTGACGACCACCGACGCGCGGCGGGCTCCAAGCGCGATGTTGTATTCGCGCGTCCCGCGCTCGTCGGCATGGCCTTCGATCAGGATCTTGTACTGCTGGTAGTGGTTGAGCCACACGGCCTGCTTGTCGAGGGTCGCGGTCGCCGTCGGCGTCAGGGCCGAGGAGTCGGTCTCGAAGAACACGCGGTCGCCAACCGTGACCAGGAATTCCTGCTGGCTGCCCGGCGGTCCGCCACCCGGTCCGAGATTGCCGACGCCCGTTCCGTTGCGGGCACACGCCGCGAGCGCGACGACGAGAACGACCAGTGCGGCTGCGCGCAAAAGTCCGAAAATGGGCGTTACAGAACGCATCCGGGTTGCTCTCCAAAACTGAGAATCTGAAGCCGCTTTTTTACTGGCCGTTATCTTAAGGCCAGGTTCGCCGCGTTGGTTAATTCATGCTCAACGCGGCCCAAATGTGGCGGAATCCCGGCACTTCCCGCGGTGTGGCATTTCTGCCGCGACGGCATCAGGATCGCATGGAGCCCCAACTGGGATCGGACGCGTAAGTACCGCCGTCGATCTGAATCTGCTGCTCGTTTCTGCCCCAGATGTCGACGGTCCACAGGCCGGGGCCGGAATCTCCGCCGGGATCGCGGAAGAACATGATGACCCGGCCATTCGGACAGAAGCTAGGCCCTTCGCAGTGGAAGCTATCCACCAGGATGCGCTCGCCCGACCCGTCCGGCTTCATCGTGCCGATCTGGAAATTGCCGCCCGACTGGCGCGTATAGGCGATGAGATCGCCCTTGGGCGACCAGCACGGGGTCGAATAGGTGCCTTCTCCATAGGAGATGCGCTGCGCCCCGCCACCAGCGGCGCTCATGACATAGAGCTGCGGTTGCCCGCCGCGATCGGACTCGAACACGATTTTACTGCCGTCCGGGGAATAGGCGGGGGCCGTATCGATCGCCGCGCCCGACGTCAGTTGGACTGGCTTTGAACCGTTCACGCCGGCAGCATAGAGGTTGGTCACGCCGCCATTGCTGACCGAAAAGGCTATGGTCGAGCCATCCGGCGAAAAATGCGGGGCAAACGACATCGGCGCATTGTTGATCAGCTTCTTCGCCTTGCCGCCGAGCTGGGCCACGAACACCTGGGGATTGTCCGCTTCATAGCTGGTGTAGGCGATCATGGAGCGGTCGTTGCTGAGCTCCGGGCCGATCGTCAGGGCTGCGCCCGAGGTCAGGACCTGCACATTGAAGCCATCCTGATCCATGATGGCAAGCTGCTTCTTGCGGTTGGCCTTGGGGCCGCTCTCGGCGATGAATACGACCTGGCTGTCGAAATAGCCACTCTCGCCCGCAAGCGCCGCGTAGATGGCATCGGACACAATGTGGCCGATGCGCCGATAGCTCTGTGGATCGGCGTTATAGTTGTTGCCGACGACCTGCGCTGCTGCCGCCGTATCCCACACCCGCACGGAGGCCTGGATTTGCCCGCCGCGTTCGACCGAACCCATCACCAGCGCATCCACGTTTTTGCCGCGCCAATCGGCAAAGTCCGGCGGGTTGTTCACATCACCGATAATGCCCTGCATCTGGTCGGCCGGCAGCGGCGCGAACAGGCCGGAGCGGGTCAAATTCGCGCGCACGATGTCGGCGACCTGCTGTCCGAAACTCGGGTCCGACGATGCAAAGTCCGGAATGGCGATCGGCAGCGGCACGAAATTGCCACCCGTCACCACCACGTTCACCAGCGCCCGTGCGGGTATGCCCGATGCCAGCAGAGCTCCGCCCGCAAGACCGAGCTTCAGCAGGTGGCGGCGTGTAATCTCGTGCATGTCGTCTCCTTGAAATCCGGCCTCAGCCCGCGTCGCTCGCGTTGAATGTCACGCGAACCGTGTTCCAGCCATTGTCGCCATCATACATTTCGGGAGGCAGCATGGTGTAGCCCGCCTGGCCACAATTGAGCACGGCGCGGACGGCTGCCGTTCCTGTCATCCCGCCGGTGGTCTGGCCCGTAGTGCTTACTACCAACGGGCTCCCTTCGACGAACCCGTCACGACTTAGTCGCACCTCGATGAGGGCCGTTGCCCCTTCCTCGATTGCGGCGATCGGCGGATTGAAGCATTTGAGCATCGCCGCCGAGAGCATATCGAGCACCGATTGCGACAGCACCGACGCCTTGCCAGTGTTCTTGCCCAAGGTGGCTTGACCGCTGTCGCCGGTCACGGCGCCGCGCGATTTCTCGGAGTTGATGAGTTCGGCGACTTGGTCGGCGAGCTTGGCGGCCCTGTCGCTCGGCTGTGTCTTCGTTGGGGCAGGCTTGGCAGGCGTTGGCGTAGGTTTGGGCATATCGGCCGGCTTGGTGTCGTTGGGCGGCGCCTTGACCGTAGCGGCAAGCTGTGGCGGGCGCGCCGCCGGCATCGGTGCGACCGCGTCGGCCGGTGTATCCGCGACCTTGGTCGCAACCTCTTGCTGCGGCTCAGGCGGCGCAGGAGTTGGCGCGACGACCGGCGCAGTTACGGGCTCTGGTGTCGGTGGCGTTGCGTCCTTCGGCGGATCTGGTGCCGGCGTCGGGTCCGGTGCAGGCTTTGGCTCCGGGGCGGTGTTCACCGTGGGCGCGGGCGTGACTTTGTCGGTCTCCTCGGGCTTGATCTGGTCGTGGTCGGTGTTGCCGGTGGGCTTCGCAAGTTCCGCCGGCTTGGGCGTGTCGACGATAGCGGGAGCGTCCGCCTTCACGACTTTGCTCGTCAGCGAGCCGCTGCGGACGTTGGTGATTTCTGAAATCGGCACGAGGTCGACCGAGATCGAGTCCACCGCTTCGGGTGTGACAGGCTTGGCGGCACTGAGTCCCGCCAGCGCCACGATCAGCAGGCTGGCGTGGGCGATGACCGAGGTGGTGACACCGGTCCGCATCGCCATCACTTCACCTGGTCTGGCGCCGTGATGAGGCCAATCTTGGAATAGCCGGCAGCGCTCAGCACGCCCATCACCTTCATGACCGCGCCATAATTGGCCGTCTGGTCACCCCGCACATAAATGCGATCTTCGGTGCCATTGGTCGTCTTCTGCGCAATCGAATCGGTCAGTGTCTCGATCGTGACCTTCTGGTCCCCGAGAAAGATATCGCTCGCAGGCGTGATCGACACCGTAATCGGCTTGCTATCGGTGTTAAGTTCCTTGGCTTTCGTCTGCGGCAAATCGATCGGCACACCGACCGTGAGGAGGGGCGCTGCCACCATGAACACAATCAGCAGCACGAGCATCACGTCGACCATCGGGGTGACGTTGATGTCCGCCATCGGCCGGCGCGACGCGCGACGACCGCGCCGTCCGCCACCACGTCCTCCGCCTTGTGCAACGGCCATTGCCATGGACTAGCGGCTCCGCGCTTCGAGCTGGCGCGAAAGGATGGTCGAAAATTCGTCGGCAAAGCTCTCGAGCCGGCTGACGAGCTTGTTCGCATCCGCACTGAGCTTATTATAGGCGATCGTTGCGGGAATGGCGGCCAGTAGCCCTAAAGCTGTCGCGAACAGCGCCTCGGCAATGCCGGGTGCCACAACCGCCAGATTGGTGCTCTTGCTCGCCGCTATCGACGTGAACGAATTCATGATGCCCCATACCGTGCCAAAAAGGCCGATGAAGGGCGAAGCCGAGGCCACGGTGGCGAGGAAGCCGAGGCGCCGCTCGAGCCCTTCGCTCTCGCGCGTAATGGCGACATCGAGCACTTTATCGAGCCGCTGCTGCACGCCGAGATAGCTCGCCGCGTTCTGCTCGTGGCTGCGCTTCCATTCCTTCATCGCTGCAACGAAGATCGCGCCGAGCCCGACCGAGGGCCGCTCCTGCATCTGCTGGAAGAGATCCTCGAGCGATTGCCCCGACCAGAACACGCGCTCGAAATTGTTCATCTGCCGATTGGCACGCCCGTAGAGGAGCTGCTTGTCGACGATGATCGCCCAGCACCACACCGACGCCGCGAGTAGTCCGAGCATCACGACCTTCACGACGATGTCGGCGCTCAGAAACAGATGCAGCAGCGAAAAATCGACGACTTCCGGCGTCACGGTGACGACGGCGCTCGCCGCGCTCGAAGCGTCCATTGAAAGGATCCTTTCGTCTCGGCCCCGCCGGACCGGCCCCCGACGCAGTTTCAGAACACTGCGGCGACGGCGCCCCGATGCGGTCGGAATTTGTCAATTTTAAGAGAAAGCCCCGGAAATCCGGCACTTATGCGGACAGCTACGCGTCCGCCAGACTTATGGTCAACCAAAGGTTAACAGGGGCTTGTCAGGCCACCCCGCCAAATGCCGCAAGCACCGGTTTTGGGAGCCGCGCCGCCCTGCCGTCCTTGACCGCGACGACCACGACCCGGGCCCGTGTAATCAATTCGTCCCCCCGTTCGATCGACTGGTCGAGCGTGAGCCGCGCTCCCGAAACCTCGACCACCGCCGTGTCGACGACCAAGAGATCATCGATCCGCGCCGCGCGCGGGAACTCGATCTCCATCGAGCGCACCGCAAATGCGACGCCGTCCTTGGCGAGCTCCGAATGATGGATTCCCTCAGCCCGCAGGAACTCGGTCCGTCCGCGCTCGAAAAAGTGCAGATACGCCGCGTGATACACGGCGCCCGAAAAGTCCGTGTCCTCGTAATAGACCCGGATCTCGAACCTGTGTGACCGGCTCACTCCTCGCCGCCCTCTGCGAACAGGCTCGCCTGCACACCGACAAATCCCTGCGGCACCGCCATGTCCAGATGCTGGAACGCCAACGCCGTCAGCATGCGCCCCCGCGGCGTGCGCTGGATGAACCCCTGCTGGATCAAATAAGGCTCGACGATCTCCTCGAGCGCGTCCCGCGGCTCGCTCAGCCCCGCCGCGATCGTCTCGATTCCCACCGGACCGCCCGAATAGAATTCCGCTATAGTCTTAAGATAGCGGCGATCGAGCGCATCGAGCCCGCGCGCATCCACCTCGAGCCGGGTCAGCGCCTTGTCCGCAATCGCTCGCGTCACCGACTTCGCACCGTCGACCAGCGCGAAATCCGTGACCCGCCGCAGCAGGCGGCCCGCGATCCGCGGCGTGCCCCGCGATCGCCGCGCAATCTCCATCGCGCCGTCCGGCGCCATGCCGACACCCACCAATCGCGCCCCGCGCTCGACGATCCGGACGAGCTCCTCGGGCGTATAGAAATTGAGCCGCACCGGAATGCCGAACCGGTCGCGCAGCGGCGTCGTCAGCAGCCCGGCCCGCGTCGTCGCGCCGATCAGCGTGAACTTGCTGAGATCGATGCGCACCGACCGTGCGGCCGGTCCCTCGCCGATGATCAGATCGAGCTGATAGTCCTCCATCGCCGGATAGAGAATCTCTTCAATCGCTGGATTGAGCCGGTGGATCTCGTCGATGAAGAGGACATCGCGGTCCTCGAGGTTGGTGAGCAGAGCCGCGAGGTCGCCCGCCTTGGCGATCACCGGCCCCGACGTCGCCCGGAATCCCACGCCGAGCTCGCGCGCAACGATCTGCGCCAGCGTGGTCTTTCCGAGTCCGGGGGGGCCGACGAAGAGAACATGGTCGAGCGCCGCCTTGCGTTGCTTTGCCGCGGCGATGAAGACCTCGAGATTGGCCCGTGCCTGGGCCTGGCCGACGAACTCGGAGAACCCTGTCGGCCTGAGGCTGACATCCAGTGGATCGTCGCGACCCGACGCCGCAGACGTAAGGGCGGTCAAGTACTCAGCTCCCGTAGCCCAAGACGGATCAGTGTCGCCGTTTCAGCCTTATCCCCTTCACGCTGCACGACCCGCGCGACTGCAGCGCTCGCCTGAGCGCTCGAATAGCCCAGATTGCCGAGTGCCGAGACGGCATCGGCGACCGAGCTTCGGGCCGTGCCCTCGCCCAGCGCCTGCTGCAGGCCGAGTGTGCCGGCATCGATTCCGACGCCCGTGGGTACCTTGCCCTTGAGCTCGGTCACGAGGCGTGTCGCCAGCTTTGGCCCAACCCCGTTGGCGCGGCCCACCATCGCCTTGTCCTGCAGCGCAATGGCGCTCGCGAGTTCTCCGGTGGTCAACGCCGAAAGGATCGACAGCGCGACGCGCGCCCCAACTCCTTGCACGGTCATGAGTGTTGTGAACCAGGCTTTCTCTTCCGCGCTCGAAAAACCGTAGAGCCGGATCATGTCTTCGCGGACGATCATCTCGATGTGCACCACCGCCGCGTGACCCACCTGGGGCAGCGCCGCCATCGTCTTGGAGGAACAAAACGCTTCATACACCACGCCCTGCACGTCGATGTGCACGTGGTCGTCTCCGAACCCGTCAACGAGGCCCTTGAGCTTGCCGATCATGCGCTGGCCCGGAGCGCGGCGACGCCGCGGTGGTGCGCGTGGCAGATGGCGATCGCGAGCGCGTCGGCGGCGTCGGCCCCTTTGAAATCCGCCCCGGGCAGCAGCATTCTCACCATGAGCTGCACCTGCGTCTTTTCAGCATGTCCGGTTCCGACCACGGATTTCTTCACGAGGTTGGCCGCGTATTCGCTTACGACCAGCCCCATCGCGGCCGGCGTCATCAACGCCACGCCTCGCGCCTGGCCCAACTGCAAAGCCGACCGAACTCCCGCATTGACGAAGGTCTCCTCAACCGCTGCCTCGTCGGGGCGATGCGTTTCGATGAGTCCGCGCAGCGCGCCGTGCAATTCGGCCAGCCGCTCCGCCAACCCGCCACTGGCCGGCGGCGTGACCGTGCCACAGGCAACAAAACGCAGCCGGTTGCCCTCGCTTTCGATGATCCCCCAGCCGCAGCGCCTGAGGCCGGGATCGATCCCAATGATTCGCACCATGCTCGCCATGCCCTTGGCTTAGGATGTCGCCGTCAGCCTACCAAGGACAATGTGAACAAATCAGCAACATTTGGTCCCGCTCGGCGGCCGCTGCCGCTATTGGGCAATGCATAAAATTGCACCCATCCATTACAACGCCTTTCAACCGACCAAGGGCACCATGCGCCCATGAGGCGAATTCCGATCGATCTTTCCGCCACCGGGCACGGCCGGGTCGTGCTGGCCACAGTGCTTGTCACTCTGGCCTGCATCGCCGTATCGGCGACGCTCGCGCTGACAGGCGTTACGCCCTACGACGTGCAGCATCTCGGACAGCTCCTCTTCACCGTCGTACTCGTGCCGATCGCGATGGCCGTCCCCGTCATGTATTTCCTCATGAGCAAACTCCGCGAGCTCGCAATCGCGCACGAGCGGCTGACTGTCTATGCTGCGACGGACGCGCTGACGCAGGTCATGAACCGCGCCGCCTTCTCGACGCTCGTCGAGGCGTATCTCAAAGAAGTGCATAACCACGAGGACAAGACTCGCGGCGCACTCCTCATCATTGATGCGGATAACTTCAAGGCGGTGAACGACAATTTCGGCCATGAGTTCGGCGACCGGGCACTCGTCACGATCGCCACCTCCATAAAGGCTATGCTGCGCGCTCCCGACATCGTTGGCCGTCTTGGCGGTGAGGAGTTTGGCGTCTTCCTTCCCGGCGCTTCGCCCGATCAGGCCCAGGTCGTTGCAGAGCGCATTCGCCAGAACGTGAGCAACGCGATTTTCGAGCCCAGCGGCAAGGCGCACCGATTGTCGGTCAGCGTCGGCGGCGCCGTATTCGAAAGTCGGTTGAGCTTTGCCGAACTGTTCAGGCTGGCTGACCAGCAGCTCTATCGGGCAAAACAGAGCGGTCGCGATCGCGTCTTCGTCGCCCCGGTCGACGCCGCCCTAGCTGCTTAGTCGGCGCGCTCTTCGATGCGGCGCTCAATGCGTCGGTCCGGGATGAACCACATTGATGCCACTGCCATGTACAGAGCGAATGCGATGTAAGGGTGGATGAACGCGCCCGCGATTCCCAACGCGTAAAAGACGAGCGACAGCCATTCCTTGTAGCCTGTTCCCACCGCTTGGCTCAGCATAGCGTCAGGACCATGTAGGTCGATCAGCGCCCGCGTCAGGATACCGTACGTGGCCCCCGGCAAGAACAGGATGACACCATAGATGACCATCGGCCAGAGAGCGAAGTCCGTCTCCCCCAGCCAATTGGTGACGAACGGCACGAGCGAGAGGCAGAACAAGAGGGCATTGTTCGCCCACAGCACCCGCCCGTTCACTTTATTCACCGCCTGGAACAGGTGGTGATGATTATTCCAGTAGATCGCGACGTAAACGAAGCTCAGCACGTAGGCGAAGAACGGATGGCTCACCTCGAGCAGTGCCTGAAGGCTTGCCTCGTGCGGCGGATGCAGCTCGAGCACCATGATGGTGATGATGACGGCAATCACGCCGTCGCTGAACGCCTCGAGCCGTCCCTTCTCCATCCGGATCAGGCGTCGAGCGCGGCGAGGTCTTCGTCGCTCATCTCGTAATTGGCGTAGACATCCTGGATGTCATCGTCATCTTCAAGGATACCGATCAGTTTGATGAGCGTCGCTCCCTTGTCGCCGTCGACCGGAACATTGTTCTGCGCCCGCCACACTGCCTTGACAGATTCTGGCTCACCCAGACTCTTTTCGAGCGCCGCGGCTGCCTCCATCATCGCCTCGAAGGACGTGTAGATGATGTGGCCGCCCTCTTCCTCATCGTCGTCTGTCTCGACATCGTCGGCTCCCGCTTCGATCGCTGCTTCCATCACCTTGTCTGCGCTGCCCACTTTGAGTGGGTATGAGATCGCGCCGACGCGATCGAACATGAAGGCGACGGAGTTTGTTTCACCGAGCGCGCCGCCATTCTTGGAGAATGTCGAGCGCACGTTGGAAGCCGTACGGTTGCGGTTGTCGGTAAGCGCCTCGACGATGATCGCAACGCCGCCCGGACCATAGCCTTCATAGCGGATCGACTCGTAGTTCTCGCCATCGCTGCCCGTCGCCTTCTTGATGGCGCGGTCGATGTTGTCCTTGGGCATCGACTGGGCGCGCGCCGCGGCGACCGCTAGGCGCAGCCGCGCATTGAACGCGGGATCGGGTGCACCCAGCTTAGCGGCGACAGTGATTTCTCTAGCCAGCTTCGAGAACACCTTGCTGCGTGCGGCATCGCTCTTGCCCTTGCGATGCATGATGTTTTTGGCGTGCGAATGGCCGGCCATGTCTGCCCCTCGGCAATGCTGGAAAATCAGGTCGCGCTATATAGAGGCGCTATCGATGCTTGTGAAGCCGACTAGGGCTCCACGGGCAGTTCGGTCGTCTCTTTGGGTGAGGACAGCACGATCAGTGTTTCGGTTCGCTGTAGGCCTTTGACCTGTTTGAGGACGCTCGCAAGGAAGCCTTCGAGCGCTCTCGTATCGGCGACCCGTACTTTCAACAGATAGTTCCAGCCGCCGGTCACGTGGTGGCACTCGAGCACTTGCGGCGCGGTCGCGATGCGCTTGAGAAATTCCGCTTCGACGACTCCATCGCTCCACCCGACGAAGACGAAGGCGAGCAGGTTAAGGCCGATCGCATGCGGATCGACATGCGCGTGCGTTCCGGTGATGGCCCCAAGCCGGCCCAGCCGTTTCACCCGATCGCTGAGCGTCGAGGCGGCCACGCCGATGGTCTTGCTGAGTTCCGCCATCGGCTGCAGGCCATCGCTTTGCAGCAGCATCAGAAGCCTGCGGTCGGTTTCGTCGAGATCGTCGCTCACTGCCCGCGACCCTATCGGGCGAGCTTCATGCTTGCCAACGGGATGTTTCCGCTCGTCGTTCCGTAAAAAATACGGACTTTTTATTATTGGCCCAAAATAAACACGGAAAGGAGGCGACGTTCAAAGCTGAACTGCGAAACAGCGCCATCGACGCAAGAGACGCGCCAGTCATCAGCGGTACCGCCGCCCAAGGAAGATTAGAATGAACAACCTCACAAAAATGTCGGCTGCTGTTGTGGCAGCTATCCTCACCTCTTCCTCGGCTATCGCCGGACACGCCGTAGACTTCGGTGGGATTGGCGGAATGGGGATTCCACCAATCCAAGGACTGCCGGGTGTCCCCAGCGGCGTCGGCGGCGGCGCAAGTGGGAGCGGTGGCACCGGTGGCACGAGCCACGGCTCCAGCACCAATAGTGGGGGCTCGATCTATGAAAGCCGCCACAATTTGAAGCTCGCCTGCATCGTCGGCGGCACCCCGGTCGAATTCCCCAACGATCTCTGGTCACCAACACGTCGAGCGCCACGCTGATCAAGGGCATGGCGCTGACCTTCGCCATCCCGTCGGTCGGCGTGAAGGGCAGCTTCATCCTGCCGTCGAACGTTGCGCCGGGAACGCAGGTCAAGATCGCCGATGTCTTCGGCGGAGCCGAGGCAGGCGCGCCCTGCACGGTCAAGATTGCCTGACACCCCAAGCCTTCGCGTTCGCCGCTCTATGAACAAATCCTGCTGACGCATCTCAGGATGCATTCAAGCGGCGGGGACGATCAGGGCGGCGAACAGGGACCGCTACTTCAGCGATTACTCCACGCGTCACTGCCGGTGGCTGCGAACCGAGTTCGCCCCGGCGATCAAATGAGGAATAACAAATGTACGTCTCGAAACTTCTGCCAATCATGCTTCTCGCTTCGATGAGCTTCGCGGCCCCGTTGGCAACCATGTCGGCGGCCCATGCCGATGGCATTCCGTGCACGGCCGGCCCCCCGGTTTGCGGCGGCGGCGGGGGCAATCCCAACGATCCCGGCGATCCGGGCAAGCCCGGCCAACCGCAGCCCGACGTGCCGGTGATGTCCCCCGACGCGATGATCATCGACTGCCGCGTCTGGGCCGATCCGAAACCCGCGATCGACGACCTCAAGTTCCGCAACATCGGGAGCAAGACGATCCCGGCCGGCACCCGTGTCTACTGGCTCGTCAAGGCGACTGGCGATCACGGCTACTACTACCCGCCGATCGACATAAAGCCCGGCAAGGAGCTGCCCGATCTCGACATCCTCAAGAAGCTGGCCGCGATCACCGACAACTGCCGCTCGATGATCATGTAAGGCCGCGCCCTTCGACTGGCTGGCCGCCCGCGGCCCGCCAGTCACCCTTCAGCAAGGTTACGGAAGCGTTCAACGTTAACGCGCCGTTAACCTGCAGGGAGCAGATTGGCGTTGTCCAGTTTCTGGACATACAGAGCGGTTTCTCCCTCTGTTTGACGCCTCCCTGTTAACTTCCGAGAGCCGCCAGTTTGACGGCTCTTTTTCTTTTGGCGGCGCCTTCTTTAAGCCCTCCTCAAGGCGCCCGGTATCAGATGCGTCACCGGCCAGGAGGCCATGCATCATGGGACGTCACCGCAGATGACCGAACCGCACGACAATCCGGCGATCGCGCTTGGACCGCGCATCGTGGCGTCGGGGAGTTTCGGGTCCCTCTATCGGGAAGGAATGAGCCTGATCGAATCCGTCGCCGCCTATCTCGATGGCGACGGGCGCAAGGAAAGCCGCGGCCTCGAGCGAGAAACCGCCTTTCTCTATGCGACTGAATCCATGCGGCTTACGACGCGCCTGATGCAACTGGCATCGTGGCTTCTGTTGCAACGGGCGGTAAATGAGGGCGAACTCACGCCCGAGAACGCGCGGACCGAAAAGGAAAAGGTGAAGTTCTCGGCCTCGCCGACGGAGCGCGGTGGGCCCGGCTTTGCGGGCCTGCCCGAGCGACTGCGCGATTATATCGACCAGTCGGACCGGCTGTTCTCCCGCGTCCAGCAACTCGATCGACTCGATCGGGGCGATGTCGCCGAAGCCGCAGCACCTCAGGCCGAGGGATCTATCGGTGACCAGTTGGCGCGGCTCCGCGCCGCGTTCGGCAAACTCCAAAGCTGAAAAACAAAGGCCCGCCGAAGCGGGCCCTGATCGTGTCCGATAGACGGGCGATCAGATACCGAGGCCCTTGAATCGCTCCTTGAAGCGGGTCACGCGTCCACCGCGGTCCATCAAATTGCCCTGCACGCCGGTCCAGGCCGGATGGGTCTTGGGATCGATGTCGAGCTGCAGCGTATCGCCCTCTTTGCCGTAGGTAGAGCGCGTCTGGTAGGTGGTCCCGTCGGTCATCGCCACGGTGATCATGTGGTAGTCAGGGTGGATATCTTTCTTCATGGCGAAGCCTCGAAAACTCAACGGGCGCGCTGCGGTCGTCGCGGGCGTCCGAATGCAAGGAAGGGTCAGGTCGCGGGTCTCTACAGAAAAACCCCCCCAGCGGCAAGGGGGCGCCTGCCGCCTCGGGTTGCCGGACGCGGCGAGCCTGCCTATACCGGGTTCGTTTTGAGCTTTCTCGACACACTTCTCAGGCGATCCCCCCGCGCAAAGCGGCCGATTGCGACCTCGGCCCTGCGACGGCTGGTGCCCTTCGTGCTGCGCTATCCCTGGCGCCTCGCGGCCACGATCGTTCTGTTGGCGATCTCGAGCATTTCGAGCCTCAGCCTGCCCATTTTCGGTGGCCAGATCGTGGACGCAGGCTTCGTGACGCGAAATCTGACCGGCGTTGCCGACTGGGGATGGATCATTATCGGCGTCGCGTTCATCATGGCTGTCGCCTCTGCGGGCCGGGGCTACTATATATCCATCCTCGGCGAACGCGTGCTTACGGACCTCCGGAAGTCCGTGTTCGATCACCTGCTGAGCCTCGACGCGACCTTTTACGATACCCATCGCGTCGGTGAGCTGACGGCGCGGCTAAACGGCGACGTCGCGACCGTGCGCGGTATTATCGGCAGCATGATCTCCGTGGTGCTGCGTTCGGGCATCCAGCTAATAGGCTCGCTGGTCCTGATGTTCATTACCAGCCCAAAGCTTGCCATCGCCGTGATCGTGCTGGTCCCGGGACTCATCCTGCCTGTTCGGCTCATGGGACGAAAGCTGCACGCCATATCGCGGCGCACTCAGGACACGTTGGCCGACATGTCGGCCATTTCGACCGAAGTTCTCGGCGCAATGCGCACCATCAAGAGCTTCGTGCAGGAGCCTGAGCAGTCGCGTCAGTACGGTCAGCGCGCCGAACAAAGCTACGCTGCCGAGGCGAGTCAGATTCGCGTGCGCGCCGTGATGGGCTCGAGCGTAAATTTCATCTCGACCGTCATCCTCGTGGCTCTGGTCTGGTGGGGCGCCCGGGAAATCACCAGCGGCGAGGTGACGGTCGGCCTGCTGACCCAGTTCCTGATCTACGCGCTTATGGCGACCGGCTCCGTGCAGGGTGTGTCCGACGTCATCGGAACGCTGAGCACGATCTCCGGCGCGACCGAACGCCTAATGGAGATTTTGGACACGAAATCCCGGCTGGCTGTTCGCCCCGATCCAATCCCCTTCCCCTCGCCGCAGCAGGGCCGAGTCGAGTTCGATGACGTCAGCTTCGCTTACCTGACCCGCGAGCACGACGACATCCTCTCTAACCTGTCGTTTGCAGTGAACCCCGGCGAAACCGTAGCCCTCGTGGGTCATTCGGGTGCGGGCAAGTCGACAATCTTCTCTCTTGTGCAGCGCTTTTACGATGTCCGTCTCGGACGCATTTTGATTGACGGCGTCGATGTGCGTGACGCCGAAATCTATGCGGTACGGCGCAGCTTTTCCTACGTCGAGCAGGAGCCGACGATCTTTGCCGGCACCATTCGCGACAACATCCGGTTCGGACGGATCGATGCGACGGACGCCGAGATCGAGGAAGCTGCAAAAGCTGCCCTCGTTCACGACTTCGTCGCGCGGCTCGAGGAAGGCTATTCCGCTCGCGTCGGCGAACGCGGCATCATGCTTTCGGGAGGGCAGAAACAGCGCCTCGCCATCGCCCGCGCGCTGCTCAAGAACGCCCCCATCCTGTTGCTGGACGAGGCGACCTCCGCCCTCGACGCGGAGAGCGAGCATCTGGTGCAGGTGGCGCTCAAGCGCCTGATGCAAGGCCGCTCGACGCTTGTAATCGCCCATCGGCTCGCGACCATCCGCGATGCCGACCGGATCCTCGTTCTCGACAAGGGACATCTCGTCGACCAGGGAACGCACGACGAGTTGGTCAAACGCGGCGGCCGCTACGCCGACCTCGCAAAGCTACAATTTCGCACCGATGCGCCACAGGCCGCGGAATAGAGTTCGTTATTCGACTCAGCCGTCCGTCAGCTTGAATTCGATGCGGCGATTCTTGGCGTAGGCCTCGTCGGTCTCGGACGGATCGATCGGCCGGCTGTCGCCGAACCCCGCGGCGACCAGGTGCTGCGCCGAAACACCATTCGCCTGCAGATATTTCAGCACTGCGATCGCGCGCGCCGCGCTGAGCTCCCAGTTGGATGGGAACTCCGGGGTGTTGATTGGACGCTTGTCGGTATGGCCGTCGATCCTGAGCACCCAGTTGATGTCCGCCGGAATTTCCCCCTGCAGCTCGCTGACGGCTTGGGCCAGCTTGTCGAGCGCCTGTTTGCCGGCGTCGGACACGGTCGCGTCGCCCGGCGGGAACAGCACTTCGGACTGGAAGACGAAGCGGTCGCCCACTACCTGGATGTCGGCCCGTCCTTGTAGGATCTGCCGCAGGCGGCCGAAGAAGTCGGAACGATATTGGCTGAGGTCCTGCACCCTTTGCGCGAGCGCAAGGTTCAAGCGCCGTCCCAGATCGGCAATCTGCGTCTTGCTGTCGGTTGCCTTCGTTTCCGACGCATCGAGGGCTTGCTCGAGCGCTCCGATCTGCGTCCTCAAGGCTGACAGCTGCTGGTTCAGCAGCGCGAGCTGTGCCTGGTCGCTCGCCGACAGATCCTTCTGCGCTGCGAGGTCCGCAGTGAGGCCGGCAATCTGCGCGTCCTTGCCGCTGTCGCCGGCGCCTAGACCCGCTATTTGCGCCTGTAGTTTATCGCGTTCGGCGGCCGTCGAACTCAATGTGGCCTCGAGCGTCGCCAGATTGCCGCTGAGGTCGGAATTGTTCGAGCGCTCAAGCTGCAGCGCGTCGGTCAAGTCCGCGATCTGCTGGTTGAGCCGGCTCATGGCCGTGTCTTTCCCCTGCAACTGCGTTCCAAGGTAGAACTGCGTCAGCATGAACAGTGATAAGAGGAAGATGATGACCAGTAGCAGCGAGCTCAGTGCGTCGACAAATCCCGGCCAGTAGTTGGTGACCTGGGAGCGGCGGGTCCGGCTGAGCGATGCCAATTGTCAGGCGCCTCCGCTCAATTCGGCTTACTGTCGGAGCCGCTCGCGGAATCCTCGCGTAGCATCGCCTCGATCAGCTCGCGCAATTTCTTGTTGGTGTCGCCCTGCTCTTCGATGTGGATGCGCAGGTCCGCCTGTTCCGCCCGGATGTGCTTGACGAGCCCGTCGATGCCGCGCGCCAGCTCTGCCATTGCACGAATGGCGTTCTGGGAGGAATCGGTATTGCCAAGCGTCGAGCCGAGGCGCTCGATCATGTCCGACATCTCCTCGCCCGGCACGCCCATCGACGTGGCCTGCAGCGCCGTGACCGGATGATCGAGCTCAGTCATCGACGTCATCCAGTCTTCAAGGTCGGTATAAAATGCATTTTGCGCCTGGCTCGTCTGCAGGTCGAGAAAGCCCAGGATGAGCGATCCCGAGAGGCCGAGCAGCGAGGCGGAGAACGCCGTTCCCATGCCTTCGAGCGGTTTGGTCAGGCCTTGCTGGAGATTGGCAAACAGCGTTGCCGTATCCGTCGTTGACGTATTGAGCGAATGAATGGTGTCCGCGACGCCGCCGACAGTGGAGAGCAGCCCGTAAAAGGTGCCTAGCAGTCCAAGGAACACCAGGAGCCCGGTCAGATATCGCGACGTGTCCTTGGCTTCGTCGAGCCGGTTACCCACTGAATCGAGAATTGAGCGCATTGAGGACGGCGTGATCACCGCCTCACCGAGCTTGTCGCGCAGCATTCCCGCGACGGGTGCCAGCAGCACCGGCTGGCGCACCCGCGCCATCGTGCCGTCCTGCATCGAGTTGACCCATTTGATCTCGGGGAACAGTCGCATTACCTGCCGGAAGCTCAGGACAATGCCGGTGACCGCCACCACTATGATCAAACTGTTGATGAAGGGGTTCGCCAGGTAGAAGCGAACCAACTCCTGCCAAAGGATCGCCGCCACCATGACGACGACGAGCAGGAACACCACGATCTTCAGCAGATAGACCGACGGACTCTTTAAATGGTAGGGATCGTAGGTCTGCGACATGGTCCCGAGCCCGATGGCCTAGTGTTCGGCGACACTAGTCACACCATTCCGGCGTGACAATGGCTTGGATGGGCCGCTTCTACGGCCACAAAGCCGCGATCAACCGCTATTTCGTGGCCTTGATGAGCTTCAAAAGCTGGCCGTGGATCGCCTCGTTGCCGGCGACGACCTCGCCATTGGCAATGCTGCCCGAAGTGCCTCCGTAGTCCGTCATCGTTCCGCCGGCCTCGCGAAGGAGCAGAGATCCCGGCGCCACATCCCATGGCGAAAGCCTTGCCTCCCAGAACCCGTCGACCCGGCCTGCGGCAAGCCAGGCAAGATCGGTGGACGCGGAGCCGGTGCGCCGGATACCCGCGGTAGCGGGCGAGATCACGCCCAGTTGGCGCAATTGCAGCGCGTCATTGGCTGTGCCGGTGGTCTTGATTCCGGTAGTGATCACCGCATCGGCCAGATGTTTGCGATTGGCGACACGTAGCCGCTTCTTTTCGTCGAGCCACGCGCCGCTGCCTTTCTCAGCCACGAACATCTCTTCGCTGATCGGGTTATAGACCAGCGACGCCACGATCTCGTCTCCCCTCTGCAATGCGATCGCGACGGCGAAGAGTGGAATGCCGTGCAGAAAATTCGTCGTGCCATCGAGTGGATCGACGATCCAGCGGTGTTGCCCGTCGGTACCCTTGATCTCCCCGCTCTCCTCCATCAGAAAGCCGTAGGTGGGTCTCCCTTTACGCAGTTCATCGTGGACAATTTTCTCCGCGGAGCGATCCGCGTTTGTGACGAAGTCGGCGGGCCCTTTCACCGAAACCTGCAAATTCTCCACCTCGCCGAAATCGCGTTTCAGCGACCGGCCCGCCTTGAGGGCGGCGGTGACCATGATGTTGAGAAGCGCCGTACGGGCCATCGGGAAAGTCTCTGGCAGGAAGAGCCGGGGGCTCGCTAGCACGCCTAGTCGCGGCGGCCAACAGCGCTAGTTCACGCCCGAATCGAGCGTGGACGGCATCGGTGTGAGGGGCGCCGGTAACGGAGCGCTCTGAGTCCCCGGGGGCAATGACGGCCAGAATCGTGCCAGCTCCTCCGCATCCGCCAGGTCCTTTGGCGAAATGCTGACCAGCAGCTTGTCGAGTTGCGGGTCGCTGAGCCCCTGTCGGCGCGCCAGCGCCCGCCACATGGCAGCCTGTTTGAGATCGAGCGCGACCCCCTCCCCAACCGCCAGCAGCTTGGCGAACCGACTTTGGCCAACGGCGCTTCCGGCATTGGCCGCGGCCTCATACCAACCGACGGCCTCGTGAAGGTCCCTGGGTACGCCCTGCCCCAAATAAAGCAGCGTCGCATAGTCGACCTCGGCTTCGAGATCGCCCTGCCTGGCGGCGAGCCCAATCTGCCGCGCGCCCTCTGTAGTGTTCGGCGCAACGCCTGCACCCTGCATCAGCATGTTGCCATAGTCGTATTGGGCCTCGGGCATGCCTGCATCGGCCGCCGTCTTCATGAGCCTCGCGGCCTCGGTCAGGCTGGGCGACGCGTCGATCCCCTCCACGTGCAGCAGCGCCAGATTGTACTGCGCCGGTGGGTAGCCCTTGTCGGCCGCCTGCTGAAAGAGCTCAGCCGCCCGCTTGTGATTCTTGGGCACGCCGTCGCCGTCCAGATAGAGCAGTCCCAATTCGAAGGCGGCCATTCTGTCGCCGTTCTTTGCCGCGATCGAATACCAACTCGACGCGCGTGCGACATTCTCGGCGACCCCCAGGCCTTTCGCGTAGATTTCCGCGATAAGCGTCTGTGCCGCCGGATCGGCCTGCTGGGCGCGCGGCAGCGCCAGGGCCAGCGCCGTCAGATAGTAGCCACGCTGGAATGCTCCATAGGCGTCATCTCGATGCGTGAATATGTCGGAGCTGATGTCGCTGGCGCTGCTGTCGGGACCACCGCCCTCTTCGGTCGAGGACAGGCCCTCCATGCCAATTGGCAGGCTGTTGTTGATGACCTCCTGCTGCGCGCCCAAAGCGCTGCCGGTGAGTGTGACGAGCGCCGCGACGGCGAGCTTCAGCCTCACTGCGACTTCCCCAAAGCGGCGGCAATCGCCCCAAGTCGCGCCGTTACACCCTCGGGGGCAGACCACAAGCTATCTCCCAGACCAATAAACTCGGCGCCCTCCGACGTCGCGGATTCAGCTGTGGCAGCCGGATCGGAAAGCACGCTCGGCACTTCCATGATCTCAGCCCACCACCTGGCCATCTCCCGCTGTTCGGGGTCGCGCGAGCCGCTCAGCGGCCCGAAGAACACATAGTCCGGCCCTGCCTCGCCCTTGCTCATCGCGTCGTGACGCGAGGCGATCTTTCCGACGCCCACTATGTAGTCCGGTTTGAGCACGCTGGCAGCCGCCTTGACGTCGCTGACGCCGCCCTCGACGTGCAGACCGTCGACTCCCAGCATGCGGACGAGCCCGGGCTCTCCCTCGATGAGGACTGCAACGCCCGCTGCCTGCGCACGCGGCGCCACGGCTTTTACCAGCGCCTTGTAGCTGCCCTCGCTACGGCTGCCGCGCGGCATCAGCAGAGCCGCCACGGAGGTTGCCGCAAGCGCTTCATCGAGCTTCGTGATGCAGCTCGGGGCGTCGGCGTCGGCAGGCGCGATTAGGAAAATCTGGGCAGTCATGGCAGGGCCTTCTAGCAGTCCTGCTGTTGTAGCTCAGATTCTGGCCGCAAATAGGTTAAGCGGCACGATCAAGTTCCGGCATCCATTTTCCGAGCGAGGCCAACGAGTTCATTCGCGCCCGGTGGGTGAAGGCCGCCTGCGCTGCCGGCACGTTGGCGGCCTCGCCACCCCAAGCCATCATGGCGGCATGCTGGAGGGCTCGCCCATACGAGAATGTGAGCGCCCACGGCAATGACCCGAGATGGTGCATTGCCGAAAGGTTTGCCGTCGCGGCCTCGTCGGATTGACCACCGGACAGGAACGCGATCCCGGGAACAGCCGCCGGGACATGAGCCTTGAGGACATTGACAGTCTGCAGTGCGATCTCGTCGGCGCTCGGCCGCTCAGCGGAACGCACGCCGGGGGTCACCATGTTCGGCTTGAGCAGCATGCCGCTGAGATCGACACCCGCGAGCCGCAGTTCCTCGAATACCGTCCCGAGCGTCTCCGAGGTCACCTCCGCACAGCGCTCAATCGAATGATCGCCGGGATCTCCATCAGCGAGGACTTCGGGCTCCACCACAGGGACTATGCCGCACTCCTGGCAAACCGCGGCGTAGCGGGCCAACACGTGCGAATTGGCACGAATGCCGTTGCGCGAAGGTGCATAGTCGTTGACCGCGATGACCCCGCGCCATTTCGCGAACTTGGCACCGAGCTTCCCATACTCCACCAGACGGGCCTTGAGGCCATCAAGTCCCTCGGTGATCTTCTCACCCATCGTACCTGGCATTGGGAACGCGCCGCGGTCCACCTTGATCCCCGGGATGACATCTTCCTCGGCGAACAGTGCGACGAAGGGCGTGCCGTCCGCCGCGTTCTGCTTCAGCGTCTCTTCGGTGAGGATGACGCCGGAGATGTAATTGGTCATCGCGTCCCGTGACCGGAACAGCATTTCGCGATAGTCGCGCCGTGTCTCAAAGGTCACCGGCAAACCAATCATCGCAAATCGCTTGGCGATGGTACCTTCCGATTCATCGGCGGCGAGGATTCCCGATCCGGGAGCCACCAATTTGCGAGCGATGTCGTTGAGCGTCGGCACGAGGATTACTCCTTGAGATGGAAACCAGCCAATGGCGTGCGGTCGTCTAACCGTTCCGTACGCCTTTGGCTCTAGGCCAAAGGGCGAACTACTTGGCGAGCGCCGCGACCCCCGGCAGCGTCTTGCCTTCCATCCATTCGAGGAAAGCCCCGCCGGCCGTAGATACATAGGTGAACTGATCCTTCACTCCGGCCTGCGCCAAGGCCGAAACCGTATCGCCACCGCCCGCGACCGAAACCAGCTTGCCGGCCTTCGTCCGCGCCGCGACGTATTTCGCAATCTCGACGGTCCCGGCGTCGAAGGGCGGCGTTTCGAAAGCACCCAACGGTCCGTTCCAGACGAGAGTCGCCGCCTCGTCAATCGCGCCCTTGATCCGCTCGCGCGACTGCCGGCCGATGTCGAGAATCATGCCGCTCGGATCCATCGCGTCGAGCCCGTAATTCTGGTGGGACGCGTTCGGCTTCAGATGCCAGGCGACAACCGCATCGACCGGCACGATGATCGCGCAGTTGGCCTTCTCGGCCTTGGCTAGAATCACGTTCACGGTGTCGCCCATGTCCTGCTCGGCGAGCGACTTGCCGACGCCGATGCCCTCGGCGAGCAGGAATGTATTCGCCATCGCCCCGCCGATCACTAATGCGTCGACCTTCGTCACGAGGTTCTGCAGCAGGTCGATCTTGCTCGACACCTTCGCGCCGCCAACGACCGCGATCACCGGCTTTTGCGGATGCCCCAGCCCCTTTTCCAGCGCTTCGAGCTCAGCTTGCATCGCGAGCCCCGCTGCAGCCGGCAGCAAATGCGCGACGCCCTCGGTCGACGCATGCGCGCGATGCGCCGCGGAGAACGCATCGTTGACGTAGAGATCGCCAAGCGACGCCATCTTCTTGGCGAGTTCGGGATCGTTCTCCTCCTCGCCCGGCACGAAGCGCGTGTTCTCGAGTACGAGGATCGAGCCCTCCGGCGAGGAATCGATCGCGGCCTTCGCCTTGCTCACGTCCACCCAATCCGTGTCGACGAACCCGACCCGATGCCCTGTCGCCTCGGCGACTGCCGGCACCACCTGCTCGAGCGAGAACGCCTTGTCGGCCTTTCCCTTGGGCCGGCCGAAATGGCTCAGCAGGATTGCCTTGCCGCCAACTTTGGTGATCTCGCGGATTGTGGGAACGATGCGCTCGATGCGCGTTGCATCGGTGACCTTGCCATCCTGCACCGGCACGTTGAGATCGGCGCGCAGCAGCACGCGCTTGCCCTTGAAGTCCATCCCCTCGATCGTCTTGAAGGCGGCCATGCGCTTTTTCCCGTTCCTGTGTTATTGGCTAAATACCGGCCCCACCTCCGAAAGGAAAGGCGACAGATCAAATGGAACTGAAGCGTGGTCGCCTGATCGATCACCTCCACCTGAGGACCACAGACCTTGCGGCAAGCCGCAAATTTTATGCGGCGATTTTGGACGTGCTCGGCATTCCGCTGATCGACGGCGGCGACCATTTCTTTGCCGACGAACTCTGGGTCGACGCCGGCAATCCAGCCAGCCATGTCCATTTCGCCTTCCAGGCGCCCGACCGTGCAACAGTCGACCACTGGTATGCCGCGGGCCTGAGCGCCGGCGGCCGGGACAATGGCGGGCCGGGAGAGCGCAAATACCATCCCGGTTACTACGCCGCTTATCTGCTGGACCCCGACGGCCACAACGTCGAAGCGGTGTATCACGGGCCAGGCAAACGCACTTCGGATGCGGTAACGATCACGACCTGAGGTAAGTCTCGCAGAGTAATCGGGACCACACAAACTAGAGGGGCCACATGGCCCCTTTTTCATGACAGAACTGAGCCGCCCCTTAGAGCGTCTTCGCGAACGCCGCGGTCACGTCGCACATGCGATTCGAGAAGCCCCACTCATTATCGTACCAACCGAAGACCGTGACGAAATTGCCGTCGATCACCTTGGTCTGATCCAGCAGGATCGTCGCCGAATGCGGATCGTGGTTGAGGTCGGACGATACCAGCGGGTGGCGCGTGTAGGTCATGATGCCTTTGAGCCTCCCGTCGCTCGCCGCGATCAGCGCCTCATTGACCTCCTGCGGCGTCGTTGCGCGCTTGCTCACAAAGTTCAGGTCCACCAGCGACACATTCGGCGTCGGCACACGGATAGAAATCCCGTCGAGCTTGCCCTTGAGCTGCGGCAGCACAAGGCCGATGGCCTTCGCCGCGCCGGTCGACGTGGGGATCTGGCTCAGCGCCGCCGCGCGGGCGCGGTAGAGATCCTTATGCATCGTGTCCAACGTCGGCTGGTCGCCGGTGTAGGAATGGATGGTCGTCATCATCCCCTTCTCGATGCCGACCAGCTCGTCCATGATCATCGCCATCGGGGCGAGGCAATTGGTCGTGCACGAGCCGTTCGAGATGACGACGTGCTCCTTCTTGAGGCCCTTGTCGTTCACCCCGTAGACGATGGTGTAGTCGGCGCCGTCCGCAGGAGCGGAGACGATCACCTTCTTGGCACCGGCCGTCAGATGCGCCGAGGCCTTCTCTTTGGACGTGAAGATGCCAGTGCTTTCGAGCACAATATCGACGCCCAGCTCCTTGTGCGGCAACTGGCTCGGATCCTTGATCGCGGTCATCTTGAACTTCTGGCCGCCGGCATCGATCATGTCACCCGTGACCGTGACCTCGTGCGGAAACTTCCCATGCACGCTGTCGTAGCGCAGCAGGTGCGCATTGGTCTCGACCGGCCCCAGATCATTGGCCGACACCACCTGGATATCGGTGCGGCCCGACTCGATGATGGCGCGCAAAATGTTGCGCCCGATGCGGCCAAAACCATTGATTGCGACGCGGGTAGCCATGTTCGTTCCTTGATGTCCGGGAGATGCCGGTCCTTACAACTGCAGCGTTGCCGCTTCAACCACGCCTTGTGGCGTAATGCCGAAATACTCGTAGAGCTGTTCGGCCGGGGCGCTGGCACCGAAGGAGTGCATGCCGACGAAGTGTCCCTTTTCGCCGAGCAGTCGTCCCCAACTCAGCCCAATGCCCGCCTCGACGGCCACGAGTGCCTTGGGCGCGCCGATGACGCTCGCGCGGTAATCGTCCGACTGTGCCATGAAGAGTTCAAGCGACGGCACGGAAACGACCTTTGCCGACTTTCCCTTGGCCTGGAGGAGCTTGGCCCCATCGATCGCGATCGCGACTTCCGAGCCTGTGGCCAAGATCACCACGTCTGCCTTGTCGTCCCCGAAGATCTTGTAGCCGCCCTTGGCGCTCAAATTTTCCTTCACATACTCGGTCCGCAGCGCCGGCAGGTTCTGGCGGCTGAGCGCGAGGATCGTCGGATGGTCCTTCGACTCGAGCGCGATCTGCCAGCACTCGAGGGCCTCAACCGCATCCGCTGGACGCAGCACCCGCAGGTCGGGGATCGCACGGAGCGCGGCCAAGTGCTCCACCGGCTGGTGTGTCGGCCCGTCTTCGCCCAGGCCGATCGAGTCATGCGTCATCACGTAGATCACGCGCTGTTTCATGATCGCACTCAGGCGGATCGCCGGCCGCGCATAGTCAGTGAACACCAGGAACGTGCCGCCATAGGGGATGAGCCCCTTGTGCAGTGCCATGCCGTTCATGATCGCCGACATTCCATGCTCGCGAATGCCGTAGCGCATGTAGCGCCCGGTCCGGTCGCTGTCGGTAAAGGGCAACGTCTGCGGCGTGTTGGTGAGGTTCGAACCCGTGAGGTCCGCCGAACCACCTACTGTCTCGGGCACCACTGCATTGATCACGTCGAGCGCCATCTGGCTCGATTTTCGCGTCGCAACCTTCGGCTTATCGGCGGACAGCTTCTGCTTGTAGGCATCGATCGCTGGGCCGTAGGCCGCCGGCAGATCGCCCCTGAGACGGCGCTCGAACTCCGCCTTCTTGGCACTGTCGAGCCCAGCCAACCTGCCTTGCCATGCACCAAAGGCATTCGCCGAGCGCGTCCCTGCGGCCCGCCAGGCATCGAGCGTATCCTTGGGAATTTCGAACGCGGGATAGGTGATCCCCAGCGCCTTCTTGGCCGCGGCGAGTTCGTCCTTTCCGAGCGGCGAGCCGTGAACCTTCTCGGTCCCCTGCTTGTTCGGAGCGCCGAACCCGATGGTGGTCTTGGCCGCTATGAACAACGGCTTGTCGGACTTGCGTGCGTCGGAAAGAGCCTTCTCGACCGCCGCCTGATCGTGACCATCGATTGCAACGGTGTTCCAGCCACTCGCTTCGAAGCGCCTCAGCTGGTCGGTCGAATCCGCATTCGAGACGTGGCCATCGATGGTGATGCCATTATTGTCCCAGATCAGCGTCAGCTTGTTGAGCCTCAGATGCCCAGCCAGGGAGATCGCCTCCTGCGAAATCCCTTCCATCAGGCAACCGTCACCGCAGAGGCACCAGGTGTGATGATCGACGACGTCGCCGCCGAATTCGCTCGCGAGCTTGGCTTCCGCGATCGCCATGCCGACGGCGTTGGCAATGCCCTGGCCGAGGGGACCCGTCGTCGTCTCGATACCCTTGAGGAAATGATATTCGGGGTGGCCTGCGGTCTTGCTACCCAACTGGCGGAAGTTCTCGAGCTGGTTGATTGTCGCGTCGTCATAGCCAAGCAAATAGAGCGAAGCGTACAGCAGCATCGATCCGTGCCCAGCGCTCAGCACAAAACGGTCGCGGTCCGGCCAGGTCGGGTTCTTGGGATCGAATTTCATGATCTTTGTGAAGAGCACCGTGGCGATATCGGCGCATCCCATCGGCAGACCTGGATGCCCCGAATTGGCCTTCTCAACCGCGTCCATGGCGAGAGATCGTATGGCGTTCGCCATATCGTCGGCGGTCTTCGAATTGGGCATGAAATCGGCTCGTTTGTTCAGGTTTTCCGGCCTTTT
>Ga0068853_100000315_pt1 | contig 33875 bp, 28 predicted proteins | sample KBSCornC32_FD_65655 | JGI IMG/M metagenome (GOLD analysis project Ga0068853, IMG submission 65655) | Corn rhizosphere microbial communities from Kellogg Biological Station, Michigan, USA - KBS Corn C3-2 | ecosystem: Host-associated > Plants > Roots > Rhizosphere > Soil ... | reverse complement strand
GGCCGACCTGGCCCGGGCCCAGGCCGAGCTGACGCAGGCTCGCAGCGCCGGGGGCCTGGCGGCCCGCAGCCTCGAGCGATCCAAGAAGCTCGCGGCCGGCGACGCGATCTCGCGCGAGGAGCTGGACAACCGCACCGGCGCGGCGGAACGAAGCGCCGCCGCCGTTCAGGCCGCGCAGGCCGCGGTGGAGACGGCCCGCCTCAACCTCGAGTGGACGAAGGTTCGCTCGCCCATCAACGGCCGCGTCGGCCGCGCCGAGGTCACCGCCGGCAACCTGGTGCAGCCGGGCGGACCGGCCCGGTTGACCACCGTGGTCTCCCTGGATCCGATCTATGCGTCCTTCGACGCCGACGAGCGCAGCTACCTCAAGTACGCGGCGCACAAGGGCAGCGGGCCGCGCGATCAGCCGCGGACGCCGATCCTGCTCGGCACGGCCGGCGAAGGTCAGGACTATCCGCATCGGGGCTACGTCGACTTCTTCGACAATCAGCTCGACCCGCGCAGCGGCACCGTGCGCGCGCGGGCCGTCTTCGCCAACCCCGATCACCTGTTCGCCCCGGGGTTGTTCGCGCGCCTCAAGCTGGTGGGCGGCAGCGCCTACCGGGCCACCGTCGTCAGCGACCGCGCGGTGGGCACCGATCAGGACAAGAAGTTCGTCCTGGTCGTCAGGCCCGACACCAGCGTCGAGTACCGGCCGGTCGAGCTTGGCCGCCTCGTCGACGGCCAGCGCGTGGTCACGCACGGGATCAAGGCCGGCGAAAAGGTCGTGGTCAACGGGCTGCAGCGCGTGAGACCCGGCATGAAGGTGACGGCCTCGCCCGCGCCCAAATTGGCGGAGGCGACCGACGCCCCCTCTGGCCAGCACTAACCAACATCGTTCAGGAGCCAGCTCACCATGCGCTTGTCTCGCTTCTTCATCGACCGCCCCATCTTCGCGGCGGCGCTCTCGATCGTCATCTTCGTGGCGGGAGCCATCTCGATCTTCACGCTGCCCATCAGCGAGTACCCGGAGGTGGTGCCGCCCTCCGTCGTCGTCCGCGCGGTCTACCCCGGCGCGAACCCCCGCGTGCTGGCCGAGTCGGTGGCCACCCCGCTCGAGGAGCAGATCAACGGCGTCGAGAACATGCTCTACATGTCCTCGCAGGCCACGGCCGACGGCGCGCTGACGCTGACGGTGACGTTCCGCGTGGGGACCGACGCCGATCTGGCGCAGGTCCAGGTTCAGAACCGCGTGAGCCAGGCGCTGCCCCGCTTGCCCGAGGAAGTGCGGCAGCTCGGCGTCACGACGGTGAAGAGCTCTCCCAACATCACCATGGTCGTGCACCTGGTCTCGCCCGACAACCGCTACGACATGGTCTACCTGAGCAACTACGCCGTCCTGCAAGTCAAGGACGAGCTGGCGCGCATCCCCGGCGTCGGTCAGGTCGTGATCTTCGGCGCCGGCGACTACGCCATCCGGGTGTGGCTCGATCCCAACAAGGTCGCGGCGCGCGGGCTGTCGGCCTCCGACGTGGTGGGCGCGATCCGCGATCAGAACGTGCAGGTGGCGGCCGGCGTGGTGGGCGGCATGCCCATGAACCAGCCGGTCGACTTCACCCTGACGGTGAACGCCCGCGGCCGCCTCACCACCGAGGACGAGTTTCGCGACATCATCGTCAAGACCGGCGCCGATGGGCAGATCACGCGCCTCGGCGACGTGGCGCGCGTCGAGCTGGCGTCCGGCAACTACGCGCTGCGCTCGATGCTCGACAACAAGGACGCGGTCGCGCTGGGCATCTTCCAGGCGCCCGGCTCGAACGCGCTCAAGGTCTCGAACACGGTGCGCGAGACCATGGACCGCCTGTCGCGCACCTTCCCGCAGGGCGTCGAGTACCAGGTCGTCTACGATCCCACCACCAACGTGCGCGAAGGGATCGCCGAGGTGGCCAAGACGCTGTTCGAGGCCATCGTGCTGGTCGTGCTCGTGGTGGTGCTCTTCCTGCAGACCTGGCGCGCCTCGATCATCCCGCTCGTCGCGGTGCCCGTGTCGATCGTCGGCACGTTCGCCGTGCTGCTGGCCTTCGGCTTCTCCATCAACACGCTGTCGCTGTTCGGGCTGGTGCTGTCGATCGGGATCGTGGTCGACGACGCCATCGTGGTGGTCGAGAACGTCGAGCGAAACATCGCGGCGGGCCTGCCGCCCCGCGAGGCCAGCTACAAGGCCATGGGCGAGGTGAGCCGGCCCATCATCGCCATCGCGCTGGTGCTGTGCGCGGTGTTCGTGCCGGTCGCCTTCGTGAGCGGACTGACGGGCCAGTTCTTCCGGCAGTTCGCGCTGACCATCGCGTTCTCGACGGTGATCTCGGCCATCAACTCGCTGACCCTGTCGCCCGCCTTGAGCGCGATCTTGCTGCGCCCCCACGGCGTGGCGCCCGACCGTCTGACCCGGGTGATCGACTTCCTGTTCGGATGGCTCTTCCGCCGCTTCAACCGCCTCTTCGTCCGCGCCTCCGAGAGCTACGGGCGGAGCGCCGGGCGCGTGATCCGCCGTCGTGGGACGGCGCTGATCGTCTACGCGGGCCTGCTGGCGGCCACCGTGTTCAGCTTCTCGCGCCTGCCGAGCGGCTTCGTGCCGACGCAGGACAAGCGCTATCTGGTGGCGTTCGCCCAGCTCCCCGACGCGGCCACCCTCGACCGCACGACGGCGGTGGTGCGGAAGATGGCGGAGATCGGGCTCCAGCAGCCGGGCGTGGAGGGTGCCGTGCAGTTCCCCGGCCTCTCGATCAACGGCTTCGTCAACGCCTCGAACGCGGGCATCATCTTCTTCGTCCTGAAGCCGTTCGAGGAGAGGAAGACCAAGGAGCTGTACGGCACCGCCATCGCCGGCGCGCTGAACCAGAAGCTGGCGTCGATCCAGGATGCGTTCGTCGCGGTGTTCCCGCCGCCCCCGGTCAACGGCCTGGGGGTGGTGGGCGGCTTCAAGATGGAGGTCGAGGATCGGGCGGGGCTCGGCGAGCAGGAGCTGGCCAAGGCCACCCAGGCGTTGATCGGCCGCGCCTACCAGACCCCGGAGCTGGCCGGCCTGTTCTCGGGCTACCGGATCGATGTTCCACAGCTCGACGTGGAGGTCGATCGCGCGAAGGTCAAGCAGGCGGGCCTCTCGATCACCGACCTGTTCCGCACCATGCAGATCTACCTGGGCTCGGTCTACGTCAACGACTTCAACCGATTCGGGCGGACGTACCAGGTCATCGCCCAGGCCGACGCTCCGTTCCGGGCGTCGGCCGAGGGCATCGCGCAGCTCAAGGTGCGCAACGCCGAGGGAGCGATGGTGCCGCTCGGGTCGGTGCTGCAGGTCAAGGCGTCGCGCGGGCCTGACCAGCAGCTTCACTACAACGCCTATCCGTCCGCCGACATCAACGGGGGCCCGGCGCCCGGGGTGAGCTCGGGGGCGGCGGTGGCGGTGATGGAGCGGCTCGCGCGCGAGACGCTCCCCAACGGCCTCGGGTTCGAATGGACGGACCTCACCTACCAGCAGCAGCTGGCGGGGAACACGACGGGCCTCATCTTCCTGCTGTGCGTGCTGCTGGTGTTCCTGGTGCTGGCGGCGCAGTACGAGAGCTGGGCGCTGCCGGCGGCGGTGATCCTGATCGTGCCGATGTCGTTGCTGTGCGCGGCCTTCGGCATCTGGCTGACCGACGGCGACAACAACGTGTTCACGCAGGTCGGATTCCTGGTGCTGATCGGGCTCGCCTGCAAGAACGCGATCCTGATCGTCGAGTTCGCGCGCGAGCTCGAGCACCAGGGGTCGACGCCGGTGCAGGCGGCGCTGGAGGCGGCCCGCATCCGGCTGCGGCCCATCTTGATGACGTCGTTCGCGTTCATCATGGGCGTCATCCCGCTGGTCGTCTCCACCGGCGCGGGCGCCGAGATCCGCAAGGCCATGGGGGTGGCGGTCTTCGCCGGCATGCTGGGCGTGACCTTCTTCGGCCTGGTCCTGACGCCCGTGTTCTACGTCCTGGTCCGAGGGGTCGGTCTGCGGCGCGAGCGCGTGGCGGAGGCACAGCCGGCCCAGCCGCCGGCGCGCATCCTCGTCGAGACGTGACGCCTTCCCTGCCGGGCGCTGCGGGGCGCCCGGCAGGGAAGCTGGCCCGGCCACGAAGATTCTTTTCAAATTTTCGATCCGGCGACAGACTGAGTCGTCATTTGTCCCTGATCGCCGCCTCGCTGCTCGTGGGCGTGCTCCTGGAAGAGCCGGCCGGTTCGTCGTCACGGTTCGACGGAGAAGTCGTGTGCACGGGGCCGTTGCCGTTCTCGGCCGAGGAGGTGCAAGAGGCGCTCGTCGCGCGCGGGCACCTGTTGGGCCGGGCGGCGGTCGTCGGGGTGCGGGCGGACCGAGGGCGGACATGGGTCAGGGTCGGCCCCGTCGAACGCGAGGTCGATCTCGGGGGTCGGGCGGGCGAGGAGGCCGCGCGCCTGGTGGCGGTGATCGCGCTCGACCTGGCCCAGGACGGAGCTTCCTTCTCCGTCTCCCGGTCACCGCCCGCTTCGGTCGCGGCCTCGGCCTCGCCTGACTCCGCGCAGTCCCCGCCGAGCCGAGATCACCGCACCTTCCGGGTGGGGCTGGCGCTACTGAGCCCGTTCGACCAATCAGGCGTGATCGCGCGCGTCGAGCCGACGGTCGCCGCCGCCTTCGAGGTGGCGCCCGGCTTCGGCGCCTTCGCGACCGCGGGCTTTCGTCGCGCGAGCGGCGGCGACGCGAGTGCCTCGGTGGTGCTTCAGGAGCTTCCGGTCCGCGTGGGCGCCGCGTTCCGGACGGCTTGGCTCGAGCTGCGCGCAGGCGGCCTGGCCCGGTCTCGGTTCGTGGAGGGCCCGCGGTCATACCGGGCCGTCGCTTGGGGCGCGGCCGTCTCGGTGGCCACCCGCCTGTCGCTGTCCACCAGGGTCGCGCTGGAGCTGGCCGGCGGGTTCGATATCTTCCGCACGCGCATGGTCTTCGCGGTCGATGAAGACGTCGCCTTGTCGACACCGTGGCTCAGCCCCTGGGTCGGGGCGGGGATCGCCTGGGAGACAGCGCTGTGAGGGCCGCCCCCGCCCTCGGCGCGGTCGCCTTCCCGCCCGCGCTGGTGCGGCTCTGGCAGCAGTGGCTGCTGGCCGAGGCGCTGTCGTTCACGCGCGAACGACCGGCGCCCGAGTGCTCCGAGGACGAGCTGGTCGCGCGGGCGCGCCGCCACGAGCCCGAAGCGATGCAGGCCCTCTACCAGCTTCACGCGGCCGCCGTCTACCGGCGCCTCACCCACCTGCTCGGCTCCGATCCCGAGCGTGAAGACCTGATGCAAGAGGTGTTCGTCGATCTGTTCCGCCAGCTCGACCGCTACCGGGGGAGCGCCAGCCTGCGCACGTACCTCTTGCGGATCGTCTCCCACAAGGCCTGCGACCACCTGCGCCATCGCCAGCGTCGCGTGTCGGCCGAGGTGCCACGCTCTCCGCCCGGCGACGAGGCCGATGCCCGCGAGCCGCGCTCGGGGGCGCCCTCGCCCGAAGAGCGCTTGGGCCACGCGCAAGAGCTGGCGCTCGTCGAAGAGGCGCTCGAGAAGCTCACCCCCAAGAAGAGGATCGCCTTCCTGCTCCGGGTGGTCGACAACCTGTCGCTCAAGGAGATCGCCGAGCAGGTGGGCGCGACCGTGTTCACCGTCGCTCAGCGGCTGCGCCACGCCGATCGCGAGCTTCATCGCCATCTCGCGCGGGGGAGGCGAGATCGGCCATGACACTGGCCCTTTGCCGCCAGGTCGAAAAGGTGCTGGTCGAGCGCGCCGGCGGAGCCGATGCCGTGGCCTTCGCGTCGATGCAGCATCACCTGCAGACCTGCTCCTCATGTCGACAGCGCCAGAGGACGTGGACCCTTGTTCGGCGCAGCGCCTCGGCGGCGAACGACGTGCTCGACGACCTGACGCGCGCCCGCGTCTTCGGGCGTGTGCAGGCCGTCCTCGGCGCAGGGGCGGCGGGAGGAGGCGGGCGAGAGCGCGCCGTCCGCGTCCGGCGCGTTCGCGTTCGCGTCGCGTGGTCGACGGCGTTCGCGGCGGTGCTGATCCTGACCTTCGTGCTGGGGACCCGCCTGAGACGCTCGGAGGTCACCCGAGCGGTGGCTCCGGTGGCGCTCGAGCCGTACGCGGTGCACGTGCCGGCGGAGCCGCGTCTCTCCGTGCCCGGCAAGGGCCTCGATCACCTCGAGCTGCCACCGCGCGCCTCGATGCGGGCGCGCCTGGGGCCGGCGGCGGATCTGACGTTGCTCGGCCCGCTCGAGCTCGCCGTGCGCGACAGCGACAAGCCGCGGGTCGAGCTGGAGCTCGGGCGAGGGACGCTCCTCGGGGATTTCGACGGATCGGGTGGACGGAGCCTTCGCATCTCGACGGTGGACGCGACCGTGGACATCGTGGGCACCCGATTCATGGTCGTCGCGACGGCGACCCACACGCGGGTCGCGGTGGACCATGGGCTGGTGCGCGTGGAAAGCAAGGGGCGTGTGCGTCTGGTCGGGGCGGGGCTCTTGTGGAGCACCGACCAGGACGATCTCGCGCCGATCGACGTCGGGACGGCGGGCATGTTCCAACAGGCGGCCCTCGGTCGATGGCAAGAGCTGGCCTCGGCGCCGGTGCCCGCGGACGCGAAGGCGACCGAGCGGCCAGAGGGCGCGACGAAGGACGATCGGGTCAGCGGAGCGGAGAAGACGGGCCGGGGTGGAGGCAAGGATCCCACGGCTCGCCGGCGCCGGGTCCGTGTTCACCGGCGCACCGAGGTCGCCGAGCGCGCGAGCCGCGAACCGAGCCGACTGTCGGGCCCGGCGGGTTCATCGGCCGGCGGCGCGCGCCCGATCGCGGCGGCCATGTCTCCTTCCATGGCCCGCGTTCCCCTCGAAGAGGCGCCGCCGCCTCCCGAGGTCGTTGCCCCGGGCTCGGCGTCACCCGAGGGATCGGCGGCGCGGGCCTCTGCACCGGTGGCACCAGCGACCGAGCCGGCACCGGCTGCTGCGCCGCCTGCCGCCCCTCGCGCCAGCGTCTCGACTGTCTACAAGGAAGCCGAGCGCGCCGCGAGCCGCGGAGACGAGGCCGCCAGCAAGGAGCGCCTCGCCTCTCTCGTCCGTGCCTTTCCCCACGACGTGATGGCGGACGCGGCCCGCTTCGAGCTCGCGTTGCTGGCGAAGAAGGACGGCAACACCACCGGGGCGATGGCGCAGATCCGCGAGATCCTGTCCCACGGCCCCAGCGGGCCATTCGTCGAGCCGGCACGTTTCCTCCGCTGCCGCGTCTATCTCGACGGTGACCGGGATGCAGCCGAGACCTGTCTCACGAGGTTCGTGCGGGACTATCCTCAGTCCCCCCACGACGACGCGGCGGTGCGGGCCCTGATCGAGCTCTCGCAACGGAAGGGCCAATGCAGCAAAGCCTCCCAGCTCGCGGAGGTGTACCTGCGACGCCACCCCGAGGGTCCCTTCGCGCAAGAAGCGGCGCGCGTACGGAGCCACTGTGGGGACTGAGAGGACGCGCGGGCCGCTCCTCCTCGCCGTCCCTCTCGCGCTTGCGCTGGCGACAGGCTGCACCACGACCGTGATCGATCTGGCCGCCCGCGATGCCGCGGGCGACGTGACCAACGTCCCCTCCCAGGATGCCGCCGACGCGGAGCTCGCGCCGTTGGACCTCGCTCCTTCCCAGGATGCCGCCGACGCGGAGGCCGGGCCGTTGGACCTCGCTCCCTCCCAGGATGCCGCCGACGCGGAGGACGGGCCGTTGGACCTCGCTCCCGAGGCCGACGCCACGGCGACTGACCTCGCGAGCTCCGTGTCGTTCGAGGAGGCGTACGACGCGGGAATGGTCGTGCTGCCGGGAGCCGCGCTCTACGTGAAGTTCACGTGTTGTGACCCCGCCCAGACCACCAAATGCGTTGACGAACAGCCGCTGGGCGGCCCTGACGCTTGTGATGATTACAAGGCGGTGGTGCAGCGGGCCTACGATTTCTGCGCCGCTGCGAAGCTGGTGTTGGGGGACTATGCGCTCTACGGGGCTTGCACGCTCTGAATCGTCTTTCCTTTTCAAACTTCGTCAGGTCGAAACGACTGTCCCCGTGGTTGTCCCCTACGGCCTCAACGCAACAACGGAGGAACGATGATACCTCGCAAAAGGAACGGAGCAGGGCTCATGGTGGTGCTCGGAGCCGCCACCCTCGGTCTCGCCGCTTGCGGCGATGCATACTGGATTGCCGGCGAAGTGAAGGGCGGCGGCACCTCCTCCGGGTCATCCGGCGGGGCCACCGGCTCGGGCGGAGCCGGCACTCCCACCCCCGGCAGTGGCGGCGCCAGCGGACAGCCCGCGTGCAAGACGGACGTCCTCGGGGCAGCGGACGCCTGCTCGGAGGTCGGGACCATGCAGAAGCAGGCAGCTTCTGCATGCGAAGGCGCCGGTCTGGTCCTGAACGGCTACTCGCCGTCCGATGACTGCGGATCCGGCCGCTCTCACTTCCTGAAGTACACCTGCTGCGGGAGCGAGCCGCCGCCCCCGCCGCCCCCGAGTGAGTGCACGTCGGGCTCCCTCGGGAAAGCGGACGTCTGCCTCGATGTCGGGAGCTTGCAGAAGGAAGCAGATTCCATATGCGCAAGCGCCGGTCTGATCGTGACCGGCGTCTCGCCGTACGAGGAGTGCGGATTCGGCCTCTATCACTCCCTGAAGTACACCTGCTGCGGCAGGGAGCCGCCGCCCCCCACTCAGTGCAAGACGAAGGTTCAAGGCGACGCCACGAGCTGCAAACCGGCGGCGGCCTGGAAGGAGTACGCGTCCGAGGATTGTGCGGCGGCTGGCGGGAAGCTGGACGGCTACTCGCCGTCCGAGGACTGCGGGGACGGGAACTCGCGGTCCGTGAAGTACACCTGCTGCGGGATCGTGCCGCCGCCCCCGCCTCCCTCGAGTCAATGCACGACCAAGGTTCAGGGCGACGCCACGAGCTGCAAGCCGGCGGCGGCCTGGGAGAAGTACGCGTCGGAGGACTGTGCGGCGGCTGGCGGGAAGCTGACCGGCTTCTCGCCAAACGAGGATTGCGGGGACGGGAGCTCGCGGTCCGTGAAGTACACCTGCTGCGGAATCGCGCCGCCGCCTCCCGCGGGGAAGTGACGCCTCGACGAGCGGGCGGAGCGCGGTGAGCCGGTAGCGGTGCTTCGGATCGGGGGGTGAGGCTCGATGGCCTCACCCCTCGATTGCGTCCGGGGGGCGTCCTGACGCCGGCGTCCTAAGTGCTGGTGCGCGGCGCGGTGACCTCGACCAGCAGCTCGCGGAAGGCGCGGGCGGCTGGATCCTCGTGGGTTCGCTCGTGCCACAGCAGGTTGATGGTCATGGCCAGGGGCGCAAGCGGCGTGGCGATTCGTCGCAGGGCCAGCCGCGGGCCAAGCACGCCCACGAGGCTGGCGGGGAGTGATGCGACGAGATCCGTCTGGGCGACGATGGCCGCAGCGGCCGTGAAGGTGGGCACCACCACCGCCACCTCCCGCGCGACGCCCGCGGCGGCGTAACGGGCCGCCAGGCTCCGGTTGCCGTGACCGGGAGCGACCTGGACATCGACGTGTCGTAGCGCGGACAGACGCGCCTTGGTCACGCGCCTGCCGACGGAATGCCCGGCGCGCGCCACGAGCACGATCTGCTCCTCGTAGAGGGGCTGCGCGCGGGTGCCGGGGCTCTTCTCACCCGCGCCGATGACGACATCCACCTCGGGACCCGCCAGGCCTCCCGACGCGAACAGGGTGTCGATGCTCAGGACCCGCAAGCGCGCCCGGGGCATCTTCGCGGCCAGCGCGGCGACGATCTTGGGCAGCTTCACGATCTGGATGACGTCGGCGATGGCCAGGGTCAGCCGGCGTTCGGTGGTGGCGGGATCGAAGGATCGTCCAAGGACGGCCTGCTCGAGGTCGCGCAGGGCGTGCGCCAGCGCCGGAGCCAGCGCCGCCGCGCGTGGGGTGGGGACGACGCCGCGGCCGCTGCGCACCAGCAGCGGATCCTCGAGCACGTCGCGCAGGCGCGCCAGCGCGTTGCTGATGGCCGACGGTGTCACGTGCAGCCGGCGCGCGGCGCGGACGACGCTGCGCTCGACCAGGACGGTGTCCAGCACCAGCAGCAGGTTCAGGTCCAGCGTGGCCAGGCTTGGTGCGATCACTCGCGGTGAGCATACACGTCACGAATCATCACTGGCCGCGAAATGTCGATCCTGCCACCTTCTTGTTCATGACGCTCATCCAGTCCTTCACCCCGTTCGCGCTCGCCGCGCTGATTGCGTGCGGGAGCGTCCCTCCCTCACCCAGGAGCACAGCCATGGCTGACGACGTCCGAGAGATGAACCGCCAGAAAGTCGAACGACTCTTCCAGACCTTCAACCAGGGCGACCTGGCGTTGGTCGACACCCTTGTGGGCGCCGAGTACGTGGGGCCCCAGGGCGGCCGGGGACCAACCGGGTTCAAGACCGTCGTGGTCGGGTTGCGGTCGGCGTTCCCCGACCTTCACTACTCCGTCGACGAGACCGTCGCCGAGGGGGATCGCGTGGCGGTCCGCTGGCACTGGACCGGGACGCACAAGGGCCCGTTCCGGGTCTTTCCTCCCACCGGCAAGGAGGTCTCGAATACCGGCGTGGGCATCTTTCACTTCCAGGACGGCAAGATCGTCGCGGCCGTCCTCGAGACGGACCGCCTCGGATTCCTCGAGCAGATCGGGGTCGTCCCCCCGAACGCCGGCCGCGGCCCGGTCGGTGCGCCTCCACGAGCCGGTCAGTGATCGGTCGCCCGATCGGTCTCACTCAGCCTCGCCGCCACTGGGAAGCGAAAGCACCGCCGCGTCGAACGAGTCCCTCGGCAGGGCGATCGGGCTCTCGATCTCGACTGCTTCGTCGCACACCTCGATGTTCAGAGCTGTCAGCGTGCTGCGCGCGTTCCGCAGGAGGAGGTCGAGCTTCTTATGCGCCTTCCGGATCTCGTCGCTGATGCCGTCGACGTTCATACGGATCTTCTCGCTGTGGTTCTCCATCTTTTCGAGGCGTGCCAGCTCGTCTTCGATGCGCTTCTCGATGTCGCGCAGGGCGGTGATGTCGCCTTCCTCGCCGACGGTCTTGGTGCGCGTGACGAGGCCGACGCCGAGCAGCACCGCCGCGTGGAGGTAGGCATTCGTGAACGGGTCCTGGTCATCCCACACGACGAGCACGTTGTTGCCGTAACGGGCGAAGCGTGGGAACACGTCGCTGGCGTGCGACCGCGCCATCACGAAGACGCCCGCCGTTGCGTCGCGGTTCTTCCGGGCGGCGCCGAGCTCGTCGAGCGCCTTCTGCACCGAGTAGCTCGCGTCGCGCTTGGCCTCGAAGACCACGCCGGCGCCCGCGAACGCGCTCTCCTCGGTAAAGCGGAGCAGGCCGTCCCCCTTCTTGCTGCGGCCCATGCCCGCTGTGGCACCGGTGGCGTCGAACACGCACGGGGCTCCCTGGGTCGCGCTCCGCACGAAGGCGATCACCGCGTCCTCGAAAACCAGCCCGCCGCGCGTGGTGGTCAGCTCCTGGGTGCGCTTGGTCTCGATGCGCGCCAGCGCCTCGCGCACCTCCTTCTCGAACTGCACCTGCCTATCCTCCTGGCGCTTCACCAGGGCGAGCTGCGAGGCCGACTGCTCCTCCAACAGCCCAGACAGGCCGGCCTTCAACATCGCCATCGGCGAGGTGGGGTCCTCGGGATTCACGGCGGACAGGACCGCGCGGCGTGAAGATGTCGGCCTCGAGGGCAAGAACACCGAGCAGGTGAGGCAGGAGCTGGCGCTCAGGGGTCTCCCCACGCCGAGCGGCGACGGCCTGGCCGACCACGTGCTTTACGGCGACGACGGCAAGCCGCTGGGGGTCATCGAGGCCAAGAAGACCGCGAAGGATGCGCGGGCCGGAGGCGAGCAGGCGCGCCAGTACGCCGACGCGCTCGAGAAGGCGACCGGCGTGCGCCCCGTCATCTTCTTCACCAACGGTATCGACGTGTTCCTGTGGGACGACGCGCAGGGCTACCCGTACCGCAAGGTCTACGGCTTCTACTCGAAGGACAGCCTGGAGTACCTGGTCCACCAGCGCATCGGGAAGAAGGCGCTTGCCCACGTCGAGCCGAATCTGGCCATCGCCAACCGCATGTACCAGCTCGAGGCGATCAAGCGCGTGTGCGAGCGCTTCACCGGCAACTTCCGCAAGGCCCTCGTGGTGCAGCGACCGGCACCGGCAAGACGCGGGTCGCCATCTCGCTCTGCGACGTGCTGATGCGCGCGGGCTGGGTGAAGCGGATCCTCTTCCTGTGCGACCGCAAGGAGCTGCGCCGCCAGGCCGATCGCGTCTTCAAGGAGTTCATGCCCGGTGAGCCGCGGGTGATCGTGGACGCCTCGACGGCGGACGACCGCGACAAGCGCATCTATCTCGCCACCTACCCGGCGATGATGAAGGCCTACGAGGACTTCGACGTCGGCTTCTTCGACCTCATCATCGCGGACGAATCACACCGCAGCATCTACAAGAAGTTCCGCTCGCTCTTCCAGTACTTCGATGCGCTGGAGGTCGGCCTCACCGCGACGCCGGTGAAGTTCATCGAGCGCAACACCTACGAGCTGTTCGCCTGCGAGAACGGGGACCCCACGTCGGCCTTCGACTTCCAGCAAGCCATCGAGTCCAGGCCGGCCTACCTCGTGCCATTCCGGGTGATGCAGGTCAGCACCAAGTTCTCACGCGACGGGTTCCGCTACTCCCAGATGACCAACGAGCAGCGCGCGGAGCTGGAGGACCAGGATCCACAAGCGCAGGCCGTCGACTACGAGAGCGCAGATCTCGACAAATACTTCTTCAACAGGGACACCACGCGCGCCATCTGGCGCTCGTTGATGGAGGGCGGCATCCGCGAGGCGACCGGGCAGCACGTCGGCAAGACCATCGTCTTCGCCCGGAACCACCTGCACGCTGTGCACCTGGCCGAGGTCTTCAGCGAGCTCTACCCGCAATACGGCTCGGCCTTCTGCCGCGTCATCGACAATCAGGAAGCGAAGGCCGACCAGCTCATCGACGACTTCAAGAGCCCCGAGAGCGAGCTGACCATCGCCATCTCGGTCGACATGCTCGACACCGGCATCGACGTGCCCGGCTCAGGACTCCGGACAGATGGAGCTGTACCTGCGTTGGCTCGACAAGCACGAACGCCAGCCCAGTGAGCAGCCGCCGCTCGGCATCATCCTGTGTGCGGGCAAGAAGCGGGAGACAGTCGAGATCCTCGACCTCGACGCGCGCGGCATTCATGTCGCGGAATACCTGACCGAGTTGCCACCCCGGAAGCTCTTCGAGGAGCGCCTGCACAAGGCCATCGAGAGCGCTCGCAACCGAATCGCCCCAGGCAACATGGGAGGCCGGAGGTGAGGCGTGGCCCGAGGAGGACTTCGTGCAAGGGGTGCTTGCACAATTGCCCTGGTACGCGCACCTCGCGCTGCAGGAGAAGCTCGAGACGACCGAGGAACGCCGCTGAGGTCCCGAAGGTCCTCTTCTACGGACGGTGACATGCCGCCTGCCGAGTGCCTCTCGGTTCATTTCGCCCCCAGGGCGGATCGCCACGACACCGATCGAAGGCGAATGATCCGCGACCGAGCGGAGGCAGGGGCGCGGTATAGATCGGCGCATGGATCTCGCGCTCGAGGGAAAGATCGCGCTCGTCACCGGAGCCAGCCGCGGCATCGGTCGCGCCATCGCGCTGGCGCTCGCCGGAGAGGGGGCGCGGGTGGTGCTCTGCGCCCGCGGGGCCGCCGCGCTGGATGCGGCGGTGCGCGACGCGCGCGCGCGCGGCGGCGGCGCCGAGGAGCTGGCGATCGGCGTCGCGGCGGACGTGACCACGCCGGGCGGCGCGGCCGCCGTGGTCGACGCGGCGGTCGCGGCCTACGGCGGCCTCGACGTCGTCGTGAACAACGTCGGCGGCTCGGGTGCGCGGGACTTTGAGGCGACGGACGAGGGCGATCTGCAGGCGGTGCTGGACCGCAACCTGTTCCCCGCGCTGCGCGTATCGCGGGCCGCCCTCCCTCACCTGCGCGCGCGCGGCGGCGGCGTGATCTTGATGATCGCCTCGGTGTGGGGCCGCGAAGCGGGCGGCGGGCCCAGCTACAACGTCGCCAAAGCCGGCGAGATCGCCCTGGCCAAGGCGATGGCCCGTGATCTGGCGCGCGACGGCATCCGCGTGGTCAGTGTGGCCCCCGGCTCGATCCTGTTCCCGGGCGGGGGCTGGGAGCGCCGCCAGCAGGCCGACCCGGAGGGGATCGCGGCGTTCGTCGCGCGCGAGATCCCGTTCGGGCGCTTCGGGCGGCCCGAAGAGGTGGCCGACGTGGTTGCGTTCCTCTGCTCGCCCAGGGCCGGGTGGATCACCGGCGCCTGCGTACCGATCGACGGCGGGCAGGGGCGGGCGTTCTAGCCTCCTCGCGGCGACCACTTCCGTAGCTCGTTGCGGGGGCGCGCCGCGAGGGACTGCGCCGGCCCACGACGTCGAGGACCCGCGAAGCTCAGGGGGTCTCGGGGTCACATCCCAGGGCCCGCACGCCGGCCAGACGATCGCCGAGGGTCGCTGAACCGAATTGCAGGCCGTCGACGAGCTGGAGCCAATCCGCGACCTTCCCGGCCCAGCGCCCGAGGCGGTTCGCGCCCGCGAGGCAGAGATCGTCGCCGCCAGGCTGGCCGTCGAAGCCCAGCGAGACCAGCCGGTAGGTGACCATGCCCCACCGGCCATCGATCTCGTAGCGCAGCGGCCGTCCGAAACCGTCACGCACGAGGTCGCCGGGCGCGGCCGCAGGCTCGAGCGCCGCCCGCGCGAGGTGCCCGTTGGCGTCCGCGGCGGGGAACCGGCCCTTGTCGCGGTGCAAACGATCGATCGCCCCCTTGAACTCGGCCAGCACGCGCGCCGTACGCATCTCGCCGGGGACGACGATGGCCGCGATCGCTGCGGCTAGCAGCAGCCCGCCCGCCAGCACGCCGGCCGCCACGCCCCAGAACGCCGGGTGGCGGCGGCGCCCGAGGGACCCGTAGTAGCGGCGGGTGAGCCACGCGCCCCCCTCGACCAGCGCTGCGCCCAGGATGGCGCCGGTGTCGGATACGTCGCCATCGCCCGACGGCGCTGCGGACAAGCCCACGACGAGCCCGACCGCCATCAGCACGAGGAGCCCGCCCGCGATCACCAAGAGCGGGAGCAGCATCAGCACCGCCACGGTCAGCAACGCCGCGTGCGTCGCCTGCCTGAGCCCCGTCCCCCAGCCCAGTGCCACGGTGATCGCGGCCGCCACGGCGGCGATCAGCAGGAAGCGACGACCCTGCGCTCTCCACCAGCCGGAAGGTCCAGCCCCTGGTCACGTGGCCATCGTAGCCCGGCGCCGCCCGGCGTGGGGCGAGGGGCGAGGGGCGAGGGGCGAGGGGACCGGAGGCGTTCGCCCTCGATTCGGGCGCTGCTCGGCCACTCTTGGCACCGGCGTGTAGGTAGACGCTCGATCACGTCGGGGAGGTGGACTAGGTTACGCGCCGAACCGACGATGATCGCGACCACCAACCTGGCCAAGGAATATGGCGCCCGCGTCCTGTTCGCGGACGTCTCGCTGCAGCTGAACGCCGGAGCGCGCTATGGCCTCGTCGGGGCGAACGGCTCGGGGAAGACGACGCTGCTCAAGATCCTGGCCGGCGACGAGGAGGCCTCGGGTGGCACGTTCACCATCGCCAAGCGGGCGCGGATGGGCGTGCTGCGCCAGGATCGCTTCCTCGACGACAGCGCCATCATCCTGGACCTGGCCATGCGCGGGGACGCGGTGGTGTGGAGCGCGCTCGAGGAGCAGCGGCAGATGACCGCGCGTCTGGCGGCCGGCGCGGACGCCGACGGCGCGGGCGCCGTGCTCGACGCGGCCCGGATGGCGGAGCTCGAGGACACCATCGCCGCTCACGACGGCTACACGCTGGAGGCGCGCGCCAGCGAGGTCCTCGAAGGTCTCGGCATCGCGACCGCCTTTCACCGAGCGCCCCTGTCGACGCTGTCCGGCGGGTTCAAGCTGCGGGTGCTGCTGGCGCAGGTGCTGGTGGGAGGCGTCGACGTGCTGCTGCTGGACGAGCCGACGAACCACCTGGACATCCTCACCATCCGCTGGCTGGAGAAGTTCCTGGCCGGCTACGCGGGGTGCGCGGTCGTCATCTCGCACGATCAGCGCTTCCTGGACAACGTCACCAGCCACACGCTCGACGTCGACTACGGGACGGTCACCCTCTACACGGGCGGTTACGCGCAGGCGATGATCGAGAAGGCCGCCGCCCGCGAGCGCGCCGAGACGTCGGTGGCGCGCGCCGAGGAGGAGATCGCGCGCAAGCGGGCGTGGGTGGAGCGGTTCGGCGCCAAGAACACCAAGGCCACCCAGGCGCAGAGCCGCCTGAAGCAGATCGAGAAGATCGAGGTCGAGGAGCTGGCCGAGAGCTCGCGGCGGACGCCGTCGTTCGCGGTCGTGCCGGCCCGACCCAGCGGGCGCGACGTCCTCGAGCTGCAGGGGCTTCGCAAGGCCTACGGAGACAAGCAGGTGCTCGCCGACGTCTCGCTGACCGTGCGGCGCGGTGAGCGGGTCGCCGTCATCGGGGCCAACGGGCTCGGCAAGTCCACGCTGCTTCGGATCGTGGTGGACCGCCTGGCGGCGGACGCCGGGCTCGTCAAGTGGGGGCACGAGACGCGGATCGGCTACTTCCCCCAGGATCACCGGGAGGTCCTCGACGAGGCCGAGGCGACGCCCCTTCAGCTCCTGGAGGCGAAGTGCCCCGCCGAGGGGCCGACCTTCGTGCGGGCCCAGCTCGGGAGGGTGCTGTTCTCGGGACCCGAGGTCGACAAGCGCGTCGCGCTCCTGTCCGGTGGCGAGGCGGCGCGCCTGATCTTCGCGCTGCTGGCCGTGGAGCGGCCGAACGTCCTGGTCCTCGACGAGCCGACCAACCACCTGGACCTGGAGTCGATCCACGCGCTGGCCGCGGCGTTGAAGACGTTCGCGGGGACGGTCATCTTCGTGTCCCACGATCGCTGGTTCGTGCGCGAGCTGGCGACGCGGGTGGTGGAGCTGACGCCCGACGGCCCGCGCGATTTCCCGGGCACGTACGCGGAGTACCTGGAGCGCCTGGGGGATGATCACCTGGACGGGGACGCCGTCGCGTTGCGCGCGCGCGCGGAGAAGAAGCTGGCAGCGTCGAGCGGTGGGACTTCGTCGGGGAGCTCGCCGGAGACCTTGCAAGGAAGCTGGCAAGATCAGAAGAAGCGGCGCAACCGCCAGGCTCAGCTTCCGAAGCTGCGCGACAAGGTCCTGGCCGACATCGCAACGGCCGAGGCCCGCAAGGCCGAGATCGCCGCCATCTACGCCGACGCCGACTTTTTCCAGCGCGCCAGCCACGAGGAGATCACCACGCTCGTCGAAGAGCAGGAGGCGCTGGGGCCGAAGATCGAGGCCCTCGTCGAGCAGTGGGAGGCCATCGAGCGCGAGATCGAGCAGGGGTGATCCGGGGCACAACGCACGCTTTCGGCCCCCCGATCGACTGACCGCGAAGTTGACCACGACGCCTGACAATCGCTTGACGAGGATTGGCAATGCGCCGGTTCTGTCGCCGGTGTGAGGAACAGCACGCCGTGTGTAGAAAACGTTCCATGCAACGAAACCGTGTCGTGACCTTTCGCGCGCGCTGAAATCGAATCAGCATTTTCATTGACGCGAGTTGCGCATCTGTGTAGCTTGTGCCTCGCCAAAGCATGGCGTTCCCGATCGACCTGAGGCAATAGCGAGAGAGTGAGGATGTAGTGAGGGCGGTCTCCGACGTCGACAGTTGTTGCTCTTTCGCTGGCCTGTAGAGCCAGCGCGCCACCGTAGGGGTGAGGGAGCTCGGTCGTTGTCGCGGCCGTTGGTAGGGTTTGTCCTGTGGAGAAATGAAACGGGGAGTCCAATTGACCGTGGCAAGTACGAAAGGAGCCTGATGATGAAATCACGAGCGAAGTTGTGGATGGGAATGGCCGTTCTGGGCGCGACGCTGGTCGGACTTGGCGCCGAAGCATCGGCTAAATCCGTCTGGACGTTTGCCACCGATCAAAACTCGAGCGTGCCCACTGGGACGACATACTCGTCCTGTGGTGGCGGCACGTCCGTCTGGGCTCAGGTCAGTGGTTTCTACGCCGACGGAAGCCTCGCCTGCCTGGCGCGATCGTTTGCCAACGGCGTCACCTCCACGGGCCAGTGCCTCGCTGGCGCTTCGACCTTCAAATCGACCGTCCGCTCGACCGGCTCCACGTATTGCACCGGTGCAACGAACGCCTGGAACGGCACCATCTCCGCGTGTCACGTTCAGCTCTTTGGCCAGACCAGCCAGTCCAGCTCGTGCGGTGTGTTCGATCTCGGCGTGTGGGGCCGAGGCATCAATTAATCAATGATATCCGCCGGGCGCGCGGATCGCTCAGAATCGCTCCGGGCGCCCGGGCACTTCGTGTTGGAGAGAGGCCCGATCTCATGAAGCTCATCGTGTCGGCACTCGGCTTGGCCCTCCTGAGTCTGGGCTCGCTGGCGTGTAGCAAGCGCGCTGGCGCCCCTGCGCCCCGAGGCTCCGCCGTCGACTTGAGCGCCGCCAAAGAGCTGGGTTTTCACTATCCGGCGGCACGTTGGCGCCTGGCAATGTTCGATCAGCTCGATCGAGCCACGTTGTGGGTCGGACACATTGCCATCAGGCACGACCACTCGCAGCTCGATCTGTTCCGGCCGCCCGGCTGGCGGCCCGATTCGCCAAACCCTCCGAGGACGGTCGCACAGGCCTTTGCGCTGGCCCAACAGCTTCGGGCCCAGATCGCGGCGGCACCCGCCGAGTTCGAGCGGCTGGCGCGTCTCCACTCCGACGATGTCGTGAGCAAGGAAGACGGCGGCCTGCTGGGCGGTGTGCGGGCGAGCCAGCTCGCCGACAAGGATTTCCTGGACGCCCTGGCCACGCTGAGACCAGGGGAGGTTTCGCAGCCCTTCGAGACGCCGTACGGTTTTCACATCGTCAAGCGATATCCACCGCCGGCCGAGGAGCGGGTGGCGGGCCAGCGGATCGTGATCGGATATCAGGGGGTGTTCGGGCTCCAGCACGAGAGTCAGCGGACCCGGGCCCAGGCCCAGCAGTTGGCCACGGAGATCGCCAGCCGAGCCAAGAACGATCCTGAGACGTTCGACGCCCTGGTCGACCAGAATTCGGACAACGTGGACCGGGCCATCCACGGAGACATGGGGGTCTACTCCACGCGCGACCCGGGCTACGTGCCGGTCGAGGTCCATCGCCTGGCGAACGTGAAGGTGGGAGAGGTGACGGGGCCCATCGACAGCCGGTTCGGATTCGAGATCCTGAAGCGTGTGGTGGCGCGGCCCCGCACGGAGTACGCCATGACGGCGATCGAGGTGACCTCGTCGGATGCCTCGAGCGCCGACGAGGCGCGTGCGCAGGCTCTGAAGTCGGCCCTCGAGGTGACGCGTGCGCTCCAGGTCGCGCCCGGCCGCTTCGAGGAGCTTCAGCGGAAGTCCTGCTGCGAACGGATCCGCCGATGGTCGAGCGGGCGGGGAGATCTCGAGCTGACCAAGGCACTGGATCGCGTGTCGATCGGGCAGATCGCCGACGAGCCGGTCATGTTCGGACATGCGTACCTCGTGATGAAGCGCCTCGACCCGAGCAAGGTGCCCCCCGAGGCCCCTCTCCAATGGGAAGTTCCCAACCCGAGCGATCCCGACTATGACGCCATCGCGAGGACGAGCGACGGATCGCAGCTGGCCGCGGCTGCTCGTTCGTTCATGCAGGACGCTCGCGCGGGCGCGCGCCTATCTGCCGAGGCAGCACAGACCACCGCGAAGACAATCGACCACCTGGCGGCGTACCTCGAGCAGAACGGGGGTGACCACCAGACCGTGCACTCGACCATCGTGGCCGCGCTGGGGGCGCTGCAGTCCGAGCTCGGCTCCGAGCAGTTTGGGCGGCTCGAGGCGTTCGGCCGCCGATGGATCATCCGGCAGATGATGCCCCCCGGCTCCGCTGACTGAGAGAGAGAGGAGGTTGGTCGAAGATGAAGAACCTTGGAAGCTCCCCGCCCGCCTCGACGAAGGCGGTTCCCGTCGCTGTCATGTTGACGATCGCCGGCTGCGCGCTCTGCATGCTCGGATACGAGATGATCGTCCGGGATCGAAGCGCCTCGCGCCTGACGCCGGAGGGCGCACCGGGCGGGGCGGGCCCGGACGCTCGCGCCGAGGCGATGAACGCGGCGCTGGCCTCAATCGCGGCGGCGAAGCGGGAACGCGACAGCGCCACCCCGCAAGGCGGCCCGAGGTTGCCGAACGTGCCGGCCGACAGTCCGCCGCCGGAGGCCGATCCGGCGCCCCCGCTCGTGGCCATCTCCAAGGAGGAGATCCTTGCCAAGCAGAAGGCGGACGCTCATACGCTGGACGCCCAGCTGAGCAGCGAGGAGATCGATCCGGTCTGGGCCCCCAAGGTCGAGCGCGCCACGACCGAGGCCCTGGCCCGACTGGGCGGCAACATGCACCTCGACGAGGTGACCTGCCGAGAGACCCTGTGTCGCGCGCGGGTGACTCACGCCGATCCGCGCGCGCACGACGAAGATGTGGAGCGCCTCTTCAACATGCCCGTCCTCGCTGGCCAGGCTCTGTCTCTGTCTCCGGCAGACGATCCACGCAATACGATCCTCTATTTCTCGCGTAAAGGAACGACTCTGTCGGTGATGCAGCCGCAGATGCAGGTCTTGCCGCCGGCGGGCCTGACCCCCGACCAGCTGAGGTCGCTGGGCATGGACTCCCCGGGGGCTGGGCCGCCGCCGACCGACGTCAATTGAGCCCGACGGGGGCGCGGGCCTCCGGGGACCGGCGTCAGCGAAATTCGCGTCGTCAGAAGAGGTACGATGGCGTGCATGTCCTCGCGCGCCCTCTCGCCTGCGGTTCGGTGGCGCTGCCGTGACGTGATCCCGCCGGCGCTGCCGTCGACGTTCGGAGGCCAGAGCGGATGAGCCCTGCTCTCTACCTGGGCCTGGAGGCGCTGGTGGCGTTCGCCGTCGTGATGGGGGTGCACGCCCTCCGCCGCCGGACCAGCCTCGCGTACTCGTACGCGGTGCTCACGTTCATGCGCCTCGGCTCGTGGGCGGCCTCGCCGGCTCCGCCGGTCGCGGTCGGTCCGCTCCAGCTCAGCGTGGGGTCGAACGTCTTCTTCTCGGCGGTCCTCCTCGGGGTGTTCCTGCTCTACGTCGCGGACGGGCGCCGCGCCGGGCGCGTCGCCATCATCGTGGTGGTGACCACGGGGCTGCTCTACGCGGGCGGCGCCCTCCTGCTGCACGCTCAGCTCGACCTCCTGGCGCCCGCCGTCTTTCCGGACAGCGGCCTTCGCGCGAACCTGGCGTCGGTCGCCGCCTCGCTGCTGGACCTCGTTCTGCTGGCGCTCGTCTGGGAGGTCGGGCAGCGCAGCTCTCGCCAGGTGCCGCTCGTGCTGAAGGTCTTCATCACGCTGGCGGCCGTCATGACGGCGGACGCGCTGGTCTATGTCGCCCTCGCGCGCGCCGGGGGGCCCGGCTTCCGCGCCGAGCTGGTCGGCATCTTGATCTCGCGGATCGTGGTGGCGGGCGCGCTGGCGCCCTTCGTCAGCGGCTACCTGGCGTTCGAAGTGCGGCGCCATGGGCTGGACATCGGGCCGCGCCCGATGCTGTCGATCTTCATGAAGGAGGACGTGGAGCGCGAGCTGGTGTCCGCCCGACATCAGCTCCGGCTCGGGACCGAGGCCCTGTGGGAGAGCGAGGAGCGCTACCGGCGGATGGTCGATGACATCCCCATCATGGTGTTCCGGTTCCAGGCGGGCGGCCGGCTGACCTATGCCAACCGCGCGCTCTGCGCCTACTACGGGCGCGACGTGAAGGAGATCATGGGCATCCCGGTGCTCACGCCCATCGAGGCCGAGGAGCGCGAGGAGATCTGGACGAAGGTCCGGGCGCTCACGCCGAGCACGCCGACCGTCGAGTTCGTGGCCCACGCGCGTCCGACCCAGGGGCCGTTTCGCGGGCAGCGGCGGGCCCAGCGCTGGGTGGTCCGCGGCATCTTCTCTCCGAACGGAGGGGGACTGGCGTATCAAGCGGTGGGGGAGGACGTCACGCGCGAGACCGAGCTCGAGGCGCAGCTCATGCAAGCGCAGCGCATGCAGGCCATCGGGCAGCTCGCCGGCGGCGTCGCACACGACTTCAACAACCTGATCTTCGTCATCTGGTCCTGCGTCGAGTCCGCGAGCGCCCGCCTCTCGAGCTTGCCGGCCGGGGCCGCCGCCGGCCTGACCGCCGACCTCATGGACATCCGGGGGTGCGCGGACCGAGCCGGGCTCCTCACCCGACAGCTCCTGGCGGTGGGTCGCAAGCAGACGATCGAGCCGCGTCCGCTCGATCTGTCGACGGTGGTCACCAACCTGGGGCCCTTGATCCGCCGCATGCTGCCCGAGTCGATCGCGCTCGACCTTCGCTGCGAGGCGAAGTCGCCGCCGGTCCTCATGGACCCGATCGAGCTCGAGCGGGTGGTCATCAACCTGGTGACCAACGCGCGCGATGCCATGGGACGGGGCGGCAAGCTGACGGTCTCCACGCGCACCGAGACCTTGAGCGACACGTACCTCGAGGGGCACCCCGAGGCTCGTCCCGGCGCGTACGCCGTGCTCGTGGTGACCGACGAAGGCGTGGGCATGGATCGCGAGACCCGCAGCCGCGTCTTCGAACCGTTCTTCACGACCAAGGGCGAGGGCGGCGGAACGGGCCTCGGTCTGTCGACGGTCTACGGGATCGTCCGGCAAACCGGCGGTCACGTCCGGGTCGAATCGAAGGTGGGCGCGGGCACCACGTTTCTCGCCTACCTGCCGGCCAGCGCCGAGCAGCCCGCGACGGCCGGCGCCGCCCGCGAGCGAGCGGCCACCGGACCGATCCTGTATTGCGAGAGCGACGAGGGCGTGCGGTCACAGGTGGGGCAGCTCCTCGAGAACGCCGGCTTCCAGGTCCGGCTGGTGGGCGGTGCCGCCGAGGCGCTCGAGCTGTTCGCGACCGCCGAGCCCTTCCAGCCCTCGGTGCTCCTGTCGGACATGGTGACCTCCGGAATGACCGGTCACGAGCTGGCCGGCGCCGTCCGCCGGTATCGCCCCGCGCTCCCGGCCGTGCTCTTCACGGGCAAGGTGCTCGAGCGCCAGCCCGGTAGCAACGCGACGGGCTTCTGGTACGTCAACAAGCGCCACGGTCCCGGCGCGCTCCTGTCCGCGATCCACGAGGCCGTCCGCGTCGGCGCGCGCGCGGGTGCTTCACCTGCTTGAGTCATGAAGAGACTACCTTGAGGCAATACGAAGGGCTCCGGGGGAATGATCTCGAGGACGCAGGTGACTTCGACTCAGCTGGTCTCGGCGGGCGACTTCTGATTGGATTGGCCGTTGAATGACCCTGCTGCGAAACGTCGCTGTCGTCGGGTTCCTCGCGGCGTTCGGGTGCGCGGGAGGGCCGGGATCGCGGGATGCCCTCAACGCGGGCGACGCCGCGCGCTCCGACGGGGGCGCCGCCGCGCAGGCGGTGGGGGGCGCCTTCGTCTATGTCGGGATGACGGGCGGCGAGATCGCGCTGTTTCACCTGGACGCGGCGACCGGGATCCTCGGGCGTCGCGGAGGGGCATCGGCCGGGCGCGCGCCGTCCTCGCTCGTCCGCTCGGCCGAGCGAGGGACGCTCGTCGCGATCGACGGGGCGACCGGGCAGGCGACCTCGTTTTCGATCGACGAGAAGTCAGGGGCGCCGAGGCCGGTGGGCCGCGCCTCGACGAGCGCCGGAGCCGCGTTCGGCGCCACGCTCGACGACTCGGGCCGGTACGTCCTCGCCGCGCACCCGGCCTCGGGCCGGGTCTCGGTCCTGGCCATCACGCAGGCTGGCGCCTTGAAGGCCATCGACACCTTCGCCGCGGGCGGCGGCGCGCGCGCCGTCGCCGTTCATCCCGCCCAGGTCGCCTTCGTCTCGAACTTCCGTGCCGGAAGCGTGTCGCAATACGCCTTCAACATGGGCACTGGCATGCTGACCGCCCGACCCGGGGCCGTGCTCGAGCTGCCGGCGGGCTCCGGGCCGGCCCGGATCGTCTGCCATCCGAACGGGCGCTGGGCGTTTCTGCTCGATCAGAAGCTCGATTCGATCGCGGTCTTCAGCTACGACCAGGATTTGAAGGCGCTCTCGCCGATCTCCTCGCAGGTCGTCTCGACGCGGGCGGAAGGCTCCGTGCGTGGCCGCAGCCGCCCCGCGGATCTGGCGATCTCACCGAGTGGCCGGTTCCTTTACGTCACGAGCCGCGGTCCCAACGACGTGGCCGCCTTCGCGATCGATGCGGGCGGGACGCTCAGCCTGGTGGGTCGCGTACCCGGCGCGGGCGGCGCGTTCGGCGCGCTGGCCGTCGATCCCAGCGGACGGATCCTGATCGTCGCCAACGAAGGCGGCAAGAGCCTCAGCGTGTACCCGGTCGATCCGACGACGGGCGCCCTGGGTGGTGCCCGCATCGTCGCGCTGGCCGCCGCGCCCCTGTCCGTGCTCGCGGTTCGGCCCTGAACGCGCGATGCCACCTTCCCGGATGCGCCGGCCGGCCGGCATCGACACGGCGGACACGAAGCGCGTGGTGTTCGTGCAAGGCGGTGGCGAGGACGTCCACGACTCGTGGGACAACCGGCTCGTGGCCAGCCTCGAGCGGGCGCTGGGCGCCGGGTACGTGGTCCGGTATCCGAGGATGCCGAGAGAAGCCGCGCCCGATCCTCGACGCTGGAAGGAGGCCATCGCACGAGAGCTCGGAAGAGCGCGCGACCTGCCGGTCATCCTGGTCGCGCATTCGGTGGGCGCCGCGATCCTGATCGACTTCCTGGCGAGGGCCGATGCGGGACGGCGAATCTCGGCCGCGTTCCTGGTCGCGCCGCCGTTCATCGGCGACGGGGGTTGGCCGAGCGACGAGCTGCTGCCGACGAAGCAGGCGGCGGCCGAGCTTCGCGATCGCGTCCCGATGTACCTGTACTTTGGCGCCGACGATCAGACCGTCCCGCCTTCCCATGGCCGCTTGTTCGAGGAGGCCTTCCCCCGCGCGCACGTCCGTCGCCTGCGAGGCCAGGATCATCAACTCAACGACGATCTCTCGGCGGTGGCCCTCGACATCATTCACCTGGATCGAGCCGGCGGCTCCTAGTACCGCCGACCCGAAATTCCTGACCAGCCTCGCTTGCTGCGGCGGCCAGGGGCTACGTTGCTCGTCGGTTACATGGCTTCAGCCATGCGCCCTCCTCGCGCCTTGCCCCTGGCCGTCCTCGCTGCGCGATCCTGGCCAGGAATTTCGGGTCGGCAGTACTAGCCGTCGCGCCCACACCTGCGCGGCCCGCACTGGATATCGAGGACCGCCACGAAGGCGCACGTCCCGCGCCTTTGAGGGTGCGAAACCGACAGCTCCCACGCGGGCGTCCCTATTTGCGTCCCTGGGCGTGATTCGCGCGCGGAGCGTGTCCAGCGCTCGCTAAAATGGTTGAGTGGTCGGTGCGGGGACAAACCGGATCGCGCGCTCTCGTGCCGGGTGGGCTGCGGTCGCGGTGGTCGCGGGGGTGACGGCGGCCTGCCAGGGCAAGATCGGCCAGGCCGGCTCGGGCGGCGCCGGCTCGGGCGGCGCCGGTTCGGCCGGCGCGGGCGTGGGGGCCGGTCCCGGAACTGGAGGCGGTGTCGGCGGGGCGCCCACGCCCCAGTCGACCGCCGTCTCGGCCAGCGTGGCGCGACGGCTGAGCCGCGCCGAGATCGACGCCACGGTGCGCGACCTGCTGGGCGACACCACGAACCCGGCGGGCCGGATTCTCGCCGAGGACGAGTACACGCCGTTCGACAACGACTACACGCGCCAGAAGCCGTCGGCGGCGCTCATCGACGCGCTCGAGGCGACGGCGGACGACATCGCGACGCGCGTGCTGGCGCCGGCGAACCGGAGCCGGATCGTGGCGTGCACGCCGAGCGGCCCGGGCGACGCCGCGTGCTTTCGTCAGGTGATCGAGACGGTGGGGCGCCGGCTGTTCCGGCGCCCGCTCTCGAACGACGAGGTCACGGCGTATCTGGGCCTGCAATCGTTCGCGACCGAGAACAACCCGTCCGTTCCGCACGACTTCTACACGGCCGTCGGTCTGATGTTGCGGAGCATGCTGCAGGATCCCGAGTTCCTGTACCGCATCGAGACCGGCACGCCGACCGGCGATCCGGGCGTTCTGCGTCTGAGCGGCTACGAGATCGCCACGCGCCTGTCATATTTGCTGGTGGGCAGCGCGCCCGACGACCGGCTCCTCGATCTGGCAAAAGCGGATTCGTTGACGCAGCCCGAGCAGCGGCGCGCCGAGGCGACGCGCCTGCTCGCCGATCCGCGTGCCCGCGATCAGGTCCACCGCTTCCACGCCATGTGGCTCGGCTACCGGGCCATCCCCGGGGGCGCCGATCTGCTCGCCGCCTTCAACGCCGAGACCACCGCGCTCATCGACAAGGTCGTCTTCGATCAGCCGAGCAGCTACCTCGACCTGTTCTCTTCGAGCCAGACGTACGTCAACAACCTCCTCGCCGATCAGTACGGGCTGCCGCGCCCGGCCGGCGGAGCGGGATGGGTGCCCTACGGCACGACCGGGCGCGCCGGCGTCCTGTCGCACGGCGCGGTGCTGGCCGCGTTCAGCAAGTTCTCGGACACGAGCCCCACCCAGCGCGGCATCTTCGTCCAGACGCGCCTGCTCTGTAACACCGTCATGCCGCCGCCGGCGAACGTCAACGTCGACCAGCCGCCGCCCGCCACCGCGTCGGCGTGCAAGCTGGACCGGTACGCTGCGCACCGCTCGAGCGCGAGCTGCGCGTCGTGCCACGCCAACCTGGACCCGATCGGGACCGGCCTCGAGCAGTACGACATCGGCGGCAAGTTCCGCACCCACGACGACGGGCACCCGGAGTGCGCGCTCGACGGCGCCGGCGCGCTCCCGGGCTACGGGACCTTCAAGGGGCCGGCCGAGCTCGGGCAGAGGTTGATCGCCTCGGGCCGGCTCGAGCGGTGCTTCCTCGAGCACTTGCTCCGCTACGCGGTGGGCCGCGGCCTCTACCCGTCCGAGCAGGGGGAGGTCGACACGCTGGCGAGCGCCTTCGCGGCGTCGCACGACTCGCTGACCGAGACGTTGCTCGGGTACGTGGCGAGCGATCGGTTCGCGCTGCGACAGGAGGATCCCACGCCATGAAGAAGGTCCGTCTCAGCCGGCGCGCCGTCCTGCGCGGCGTGGGTGGGGTCGCGGTCGGCTTGCCGGTGCTCGAGTGCATGCTCGACCGCCATGGAGAGGCGCTGGCCCAGTCGGCGGCACCGCTGCCCAAGCGCTACGCCATCGTGTTCGCGGGGCAGGCGCTGGGGGGCGACGACTGGGCCGACAACACGTCGATGGTGGCCGGCAAGCGTTCGACCGACAAGGCGGCGTTCATCGTCCCGCCCGAGACGGGGGCCAGCTACACCGTCACGCTGCCGCTGAAGCCGCTGGCCGATCGGAGCCTGATGGGGGATTTCAGCCTGGTGTCCGGGCTGCGCATCCCGTGGAGCGCCAGCTCGGTGGAAGCGGCCGACGTGCCGGCCGGCGGGGCGTTCCGCGACTTCCACGGCGGCGGCTCCGGGCCGTTGCTGTGCGGGACGCGGTCGCAGAGCGCCTCGTTCACCTGCCGCAGCGCCACCTCCGACCAGATCGTCGCCGGCTTCAACAAGCCGGGCAGCATCGGCGCGCTGGTCGTTCGCGCCCAGCCGGCGTGGTACCTGAGCGGCAGCAGCTTCTCGGGACGCCAGTACATCTCGTACAAGGGCAACGCCGCGCCGATCGAAGCCCAGAGCAGCCCCTCCATCGTGTATCACTCGCTGTTCGACGGGTTCACGCCCTCCGATTCGTCGGCGCGGGCCCAGCATGACTTCGATCTGCGCGCCCGGAAGAGCGTGCTGTCGCTCATTTCCGCCAAGCGCAACCGGCTGATGGGAACGGTGGGCGCGACCGACAAGGTCCGGCTCGAGCGACACTTCGACGAGATCCGCGATCTCGAGCTGCGGATCGCGGCGATGCCTCCGGACGTGGGCGGGCAGTGTCAGGCCCCGAAGGATCCGGGGCCCGATCTGCCGGTGGGCGGCAACAACGCGGGGTCGGATTCGGCGTCGATCGCCACCAACACCGGCTACAGCGACGAGGCGACGCGCGCGCGCCTGCTCGCCGACCTGATCCACATGGCCTTCGTCTGCGACATCACGCGGGTGGCCACCCTGCAGATCACCGTGTTCCAGTCGCACATGAACGTGTTCCCGATCAGCGACGCGCTCGGCGTGCCGATCCGCGCCGACCTCCACGAGTGCGGCCACAACGGCGACGCGATGACCCGGGGCCAGATCCCCGTGAGCACGTGCCTGCAATGGCACGTCGGCCACTACGCGTACCTGCTCGACAAGCTGAAGAACACGCCCGAGGGCGCGGGCAACGTCCTCGACAACTCGGCGATCATCTTCATGCCCGAGGCGGGGCACGGCCAGCAGCTCAACGACGCCACCAGCCCGAACGCCACCCACTCCGTCGAGAAGATGGTGCTCCTGGTCGCCGGCCGCGCCGGCGGCCTGAAGCCTGGCCGCCACATCGCGACCGCGCAGGCCCACCCGGGCCAGGTCCTGGTCAGCGCCATGCAGGCCGTCGGCTACACGAAGGACACGTTCGGCGAGGTCACGGGAAGAGTGCCAGAGCTGTTCGGCTGACTGGTACCTCAGACCGCAAATTCCTGGCCAAGCTTCGCTGGTCCTCGACGCCGATGACTTCGTTGCTGGTCGGTTACATAGCTACGGCTCTGATGATTGGCCACAAAGTCGGCGCGAGTGCCCAGACCTGAAGAGTGCCACTCTGCCGCCTCGCCCCGCGAAGTGGGGAGGGGCCGCCGCCCCGGCGGGCGGCGGGAGAGGGGCCGGGGCGGAGGTTGCGGAGCCAGGTCTCGGCGAGCGTCGTCGGGAGAGCAAACCCGGGCGCAGGCGCGCAGGGTGCCCCTCTCCGCTGGCCCTTCGGGCCAGCTGCCTGCCCCCCTGGGGAGGCGGCAGATCGCGTGTCGCGCTTTTGCCGGGGTCATCCCCTCGTACGAGCTCAGGCGGATACGAACTCGGGGCCCGATCAGCGGGGCCTCGTTGGCCGTGGTCGTCATCGAAGGCGCTCGAGTCCACCCGAACACCTAACTACGTGAAGGGGGCTGCGAGACGGTCTGGCGCCCCGCCCGGAGCGCGCGATCGCGCTATGTTGGGCCGATGCGGCTCGGAGCTCACGAATCGGTCGCGGGCGGGACCTGGAACGCCATCGGTCACGGGCGCGCCGACGGCTGCGAGGCGCTGCAGATCTTCGCGCGTCCGTCGGCGCAGTGGCGCACCCGCCCGTTCGCGCCCGACGAGGTGTCGATGTTCCGCAGCGAGCTGGCGTCGGTCGGCTGGCCCACGATGTCGCACGGGTCGTATCTGATCAATCCATGCGCCGTCGACGGCACGGTGCTGGCCCGGTCGCGCGACGCGCTGACCGAGGAGCTGCTGCGCGCCGAGGAGCTCGGTCTCGACCACGTGATCATCCATCCCGGCGCCCACATGGGGGCGGGTGAGAGCGCGGGCATGAAAGGAGTCGCGGCGACGCTCTCCGAGGTGATCCATCGGCGCGTGCCGGGCCTTCGTGTGACCTTGTTGCTGGAGCTGACGGCGGGGCAGGGGAGCTGCCTCGGCTGCAGGTTCGAGCAGCTCGCCGAGATCCTGGACCGAACCGGCGGCTCGGCCCGACTCGGCGTCTGCTTCGACACGTGCCACGCCCATGCGGCCGGCTACGACCTGACCACCGACGAAGGGTACCAGCGCTGCTTCGACGAGCTCGATCGACAGATTGGCCTGGCGGCGTTGCGCGCCTTTCACCTCAACGACAGCAAGACCCCGCTCGGGAGCCGCGTCGACCGGCACCAGGAGATCGGGGCGGGCTTCCTCGGCCAACTCCCCTTCTGGCGCCTCGTCAACGATCCGCGGTTCGCCGATGTGCCCGGCGTGCTCGAGACGCCGAGCGGCCCCGACGGCAAGACCTCTTTCGCGCGAAACCTGGCCCGCTTGCGGGCCCTCATTGGGGCCGCGCGCCCGGCCGATGGCTAGCGTCACCTCCGCCGACGGCACCGCGATCGTCACGATCGAAGAGGGCGACGGCCCCCCGATTGTCATCGTCCACGGAGGATCCTCGCGCGCGTCGCAGTGGTCGGCGGTCGCCCGGGCGCTGGCCGGAGGGTTCCGCGTGGTTCGTCTCGAACGCCGGCTTTACGGAGGGAGCGGCCCACCGAGGTCGCCGCATTCCATGGCCCGCGAGGTGGAAGACGTCGAGGCGGTCCTCGCGCGAATCGGCCAACCGGCGCTCCTGGTGGGACACTCGTCGGGGGCCGTGGTCGCGCTCGAGACGGCGTTGCGTCGGCCCGCGCACCTCGCCGCCTTCGCGGCCTATGAGCCGCCGGTCGCCGTGTCGGCGCCGCTCGGGGGCACGGCCCTCGCTCGGGCGCGCGCCGCCGTCGACGCCGGCCGTCTCGGCAAGGCGATGTCCATTCACCTGATCGACGTCGTGGAGATGTCGCGGCTGGCCGTGATGGTCCTGCGGCTGACACCGGCCTGGCCCTCCTTGCGGGTCTGGGCCCCCGCGCAGATCGCCGACGACGAGGCCATCGTCGCGCTCGGCGTGGGAATCGAACGTTACGGCGGCGTCACCGTCCCGACCCTTCTGCTCGGAGGAGGACGGAGCCAGGCTCACCTGCGCGATCGATTGGCCGCCCTGGCGCGGGTGATTCCCGGCGCGCGCCGCGCGGAGCTGCACGATCAGGGGCACGTCGCCAACCTGTCGGCGCCGGACCGGGTCGCGGGCCTCCTGTGGGACTTCGCCGAGACCGTCTTCGGCCCCGTGGCGCCCCGACCGACATAGAGACCCGGGATCTCTCCCGGTCGCGGATTGCGGTTTGGGCCGGAGAGGGTCATTCTCGCGCGCCATGACGCGATCTCTGGTGACCCTCATCTGTGTTCTGGGAAGCGTGAGCCTGCCGAGCTGGGCGCGGGCGCAGTTCGGAGACCCGTCGAAGGTCACCTTGAAGACGACGCCGGTCGCCGACGGCATCTCCGTCATCGAGGGAGCGACCGGGTTCGCCGGCGGGAACGTCGGGGTTTCAGTGGGCGCCGACGGCGTGTTCATCATCGACGACGAGCTGGCCCCCATGACCGCCAAGCTGAAGACGGCGCTGCGGGCGCTCTCGAAGAAGCCGGTCCGCTTCCTGGTGAACACGCACTGGCACACCGACCACACCGGCGGGAACGTGGGCATGGCGGGCGACGGCGCCGTCATTCTGGCGCAGGACAACACCCGCAAGCGGCTCAGCGTCGAGCAGGTGCGCGAGTTCATGGGCAAGAAGATCACGATGCCGGCGCTGCCGCCCGCCGGGCTGCCCGTCATCACGTTCGCCGAAGACGTCACGCTGCACCTCAACGGCGACGACATTCACGTGGTTCACGTGCCGCCCGCTCACACCGACGGGGACGCCATCGTGCACTTCACCAAGGCGAACGTGATCCATGCGGGCGACGTGGTCGTGGGTACCTACCCGGTCATCGACGTCGATGCCGGCGGTCAAATTGATGGCTTCCTGGCCGCCACCGACAAGATCCTGGCGCTGGCCAACGACCAGACCAAGATCATCCCGGGCCACGGGCCGCTCATGACCAAGGCCGACGTCGTCGCGTTCCGCGACATGGTCAAGACGGTCCGCGATCGTGTTTACAAGCTCGCGGACCAGAAGAAGAGCCTGGAGGAGATCAAGGCCGCGAAGCCGCTGGCCGATCTGGACGCGAGGTGGGGTCAAGGGCTCCTGAAGGCGGACAACGCCATCGAGATGGTGTTGAAGAGCCGGTCCGCGGGGGCGCCCGCCGCGGACAAGCACAAGGACAAGTAGGCGGCCGGAGCGCCAGCTCGCCGAGGCGCGACGAGCTGGGCCTGGGTTGACCTCCGGTCTCATTCAGAGACCGTGCGCGCAAGACATGCGCAGAATGTCCGGGATTCTATGTCGTTGCGCTGGCGTGGATGTTGCCTCCGAAGCGCGCCATGGGATCCTTGCTGACCGCGCTGCTCGTGGTTCACGGCGCGATTCACCTCCTCGGTTTCCTGAAGTGGTCGGGGTTGGCGCGCGTTCCATGGATGACGGGGCGCCTGCTCGTGCCCCTTTCGCTGGCGGGCGAGCGCGGGTTCGCCGCGGGCTGGCTGGTCGCGGCGGGCTTGCTCGTCGCGGCCGCGATCCTGAGGGGCGTGCGCCAGGACGGTTTCCAGAACGGGCTCGCTGACCAATGGTGGATGGCGGCTCTGGCCGGCGTCCTCCTGTCGCAGGTCCTCGTCGTCGGAGCCTGGTCCGACGCCAAGGCCGGCACCCTCGCGAACGTGATCCTGCTCCTGCCGATCGTCGCGGCGGCGGCGCACGCCCGCTTCGAGGCGCGCGTCGGCGGTGAAGCGATCGCCCTTCTGGCGCAGGCCCGCGATGACAGGCGCGTGGTCACGCCCGACGAGCTGCGAAGGCTGCCCGTTCCCGTGGCCAGGTGGCTCGACCGAAGCGGGGTGGTCGGTCGGCCGCGCGCGGCGACGGTCCGCCTCCACCAGCGGGGCGAGATCCGCACGAAGGTGGATGCGCCGTGGATGCCGGCCCGCGCCGACCAGCATTTTTCGATCGACCCACCGGGCTTCGTCTGGAACGTGGACGCCACGATGATGGGCGTGCTGCCGATCTCCGGGCGCGACCGATACGTGGCCGGACACGGGGAGATGCTCATCAAGGCCGCGTCGCTGGTGAATGTCGTGAAGGCGGCCGACCAGGCCATCGACCTCGGCGCCATGCTCCGGTACCTGGCCGAGATCATCTGGTTCCCGTCGGCGGCGCTGGGGCCGAGCGTCTCGTGGGAGCCGATCGACCCGGCCCACGCGCAGGCCACCATGCGTGACGCGGGGCGAACGGTGCGGGCGGTGTTCACCTTCGACGAGCACGGGCGCGCCGTGCGCTTCGACGCGGAACGGCCGCTGGGCGGCGGGCAGGACGCCAAGCTCACGCCGTGGTTCGGCGCCAGCTCCGAGTGGCGAACGTTCCAAGGGATCGAGGTCCCGGTGCGTGGCGAGGTCGGCTGGCGGCTGCCCGCCGGCCCGTTCGTGTACTACCGGTGGGAGATACTCGACGTGGAATTCAATCGCGGCCAGGGCGCGTAGACCGGACGGGTCGATCGTGGCCCGGATGCCTGACGGGTCCGTCGCCTGGTCGCCGGAAATTTTCGAGAAAAGATCCAGCGCGTGTCGATCCAGGCCCCCCTCGTTCGTCGTTCGAGTGTAGAGGCGCCGAGCCAAACCCACCTGAACGGAGGAAGCCCATGAAATTCATCAGCATCTTCACGCACGAGCCCGCCAACCGCCCCCCGAGCGAGCAAGAGATGGCTGCCATGGGCAAGCTCATCGAGGACGCCATGAAGGAGGGATGGCTGCTGGCCACGGAGGGCGTCAGCTTCGGCGGAATCGGGCTGAAGGTTCACAAGCCGGCCGGCGGCGGCGACATCCGGGTCACGGACGGGCCATTCGCGGAGGCCAAGGAGGTCCTGGGCGGCTACGCCATCATGAAGGCGGGCTCACGCGCCGAGGTGGTCGAGCTCACCAAGCGCTTCCTGAAGGTGGCAGGGCAGGGCACCTGCGAGATCCACCAGCTCTACGAAATGCCGGCGGGATGACCGTTTCAC
>Ga0068853_100000307_pt1 | contig 34337 bp, 35 predicted proteins | sample KBSCornC32_FD_65655 | JGI IMG/M metagenome (GOLD analysis project Ga0068853, IMG submission 65655) | Corn rhizosphere microbial communities from Kellogg Biological Station, Michigan, USA - KBS Corn C3-2 | ecosystem: Host-associated > Plants > Roots > Rhizosphere > Soil ... | reverse complement strand
GAGCTCAGGTCGGCAGCGCCTGATGTTGCACGTAGCCGTCGGCCACGTAGAGGGCCTTGAACTTCTGCATGTCGTGCGCAGTCAGCGCGTCGACGAACTGTAGGAGGAGCTTCCGGTTCACTTTGGCCTGGTCCGCCTCCGCGGCCTCAGCCACGGTGTTGGTCGTGGCAGCGAGCAGGGCGCCAGAAAGGGTGGCGGCAAGGGCGGCACGACGTTCCATGAGATCCATCTTTCTCGCCACGCAATCGCGTCCGGTCGTCAGTACATCGGACGCGGGTTCGTCGCGTCCTTCGGGACGGCCTGCATCGTGTCCCAGTGTTCGGCGAGCTTGCCCTCGGCGACGCGGAAGATGTCGACGATGACCATTTCCGGCGACTGCTCGGTGCGGGGCTGCACGGTCTGAATGAACACCAGATCCCCTTCGGCCGCTACGCGGAGAAAGCGGACGCGCGCCTTCGGCCAGTGCTCGATGCCGAGCTTGACGACGTACGCCCGGACGCTGTCGCGACCGTCGGCCATGTACGGGTTGTGCTGGATGTAGTCCTTGGCCCAGTACTTGTCGATGACCGACAGGTCGTGATCGCCGAACAGACCTTGGTAGGCCGTCAGCACGAGCTGCTCGTTCTTCTCGGCCTGCGTGCTGTTGCGCGGGGAGGGGTGATTGGCCTCGGCGAAGGCGCCGTGCCCGAGCAGCGTCATCACGGCGAGCGCGATGCCCGCCGGCAGGTGCTTGAAGGCGGTAGGCGCTGGGGTCGTCGGTCGGGCTGATGAGTCGGCGGGGCCTTGTAGCAACATCGGTCTCCTCGTTTCGGTTGGGTCCACGGGCTGGGTCTCTGTGGGCTGTCCTTCAATCGGGGTTCATCGCGGCGCGGACGAGGGCGGTGTCCACGAACTGCTCGAAGCGCACGATGAGACCTCCCCTCACGACGAAGTGATGGGCGACCCGGACGGCCAGGGCCTTGCCGGTGGTGCGGTGGCGGGCGGTGTAGCGGGCCAGCACCACCACGTCCTCACCGTCGACCACGTAGCGGTCGTCATGCGCCGTCCATCCGTCCCAGTCTCGTCCCAGGGCCTCCATCACGTGGGAGGTGACCCCTTCAGGCGTCCGATATGTGCCGGCCAGCGGAAATCCGGCCATCTCGGTCCATTCGACGTCGGGGGCGAGCGTCGCCCGCAAGGCCGCCAGGTCGCCCGCGGCGGAGGCCAGATACTGGCGGCGCACCACCTCGGCGGCGCCGCTGCTGTCACTCTCATCCCGTCTCGCCACGTGAGGCCCTCCCCGTGAAGCGCCCCTTCGCGGCTCCGGCCGTCAACCCCATTTCATCTCCCCTTTGGCGACCTTCGCGCCGATGTCGAGAGCCACACCCATGCCGGCGTTCGGGTAACGCTGCCTCATGGCGGCAATCAGGGCAGCGCTGTCGCTCGCCTTCGCGAGCTCGTCTTCGAAGGCGAGCAGGTAATCGCGCGTGTAGGAGATCGCGGACGCGTCGAGCGCCGCGCCCTCGGCGAGGTGGCCGGGGACGACGACCGACGGACCGAGCGCGGCGAGAGCGTCGAGGTTGCGCAGCCACGTCTGTCGCTTTTCGCGCGAGGCGGTGTCCGCGACCCAGACGTGGACGCCGGCGAAGACCAGCACCCCTCCGAACAGGGCGCGCAACGAAGGGACCCACAGCGTCCGCGCGTTCGGCTGCCCGACCGCCTGGATGACCTCGATCGTCTCGCCCTCCAGCTCGAGCGTGGGGCCGTTGAAGACGTCCGGGATCACCACGTCGGCGAGAGTCTGTGGACCGTTGTCCTCGAGCTGGGGTCCCCAGGTGTCCAGCTTCTTCTGCACGTTGGCGCGGATGGCGGCGACCGCGGCCTCGGCCGCGATGAAGCGCGCGTCGGGGAAGGCGGCGCGGATCGGGGGGAGCGAAAAGTAGTAGTCGGGGTCGCTCTGGCTCACGTAGACGGTGGTGAGACGCTTGCCGGAGGCGCGGATGGCCTCGGCCACCTTGCGGCCATCAGGGAACGTGAAGCCGCCATCGATCAAGAGCGCTTCCGACGCGCCGGTCAGCAAAACCGGTGCGCGAAAGAAGCCGTGCTCGCCAGCGGGGAAATGTCTCCAGGTGATTGTCATTTTCAGGTCTCCTCGATGACTTCAAGCTAGACGGTGAGCCGCGTTTGGATAAGGCCATAGAATCCGACAGACTGTCTATCGGAGGTAAACAATGGCCGCGAAGCCGTCGACCCGACTGGAGCTGAATCGACTCGCCTATTTCGCGGCGGTCGTGGACGCCGGTGCCTTCACTCGCGCGGCCGAGCGGCTCGGGGTGACGAAGGCGGTCGTGAGCCAGCAAGTCGCCCGGCTGGAAGAAGAGCTGGGTGTGACGCTCCTTCTTCGGACGACGCGCACCCTCGCGCTCACCGAAGCCGGCCGCAAGCTGTACACCCGGTGCCTGACGATCTTGAGGGAGTCGGCCGAGGCCTTGACGGAGCTGGCCGAGAGCGCGGAATCGCCGAGCGGGGTGCTGCGGATAACCGCCCCTGTCGACTACGGAGTGGCGATGGTCATCCCGGTGGTGGCGACCTTCGCCCGCACGCATCCGCGCTGCTCCGTCCAGGTGTCTCTGACGGATCGGATCGTGGACGTGCAGACCGTCGATCTGGCGGTTCGGGTCGGGTGGCTGCGGGACTCGAGCCACATCGCCCGTCGTATCGGGGTCATGGAGCAGTACCTCGTCTGCTCCCGCGAGCTGGCTGGCGAGCTGGGTCGCCTTCGTGAACCGGAGGATCTCGCGGCCCTGCCTTTCGTAGCCAACCTGTCGCTCGCGGACCCGACGGTCTGGCACTTCACGCACCCGCGGCGCGGCCGCCGGACCGCGCGCGTGCCAGCGCGGATCACCCTCGACGCCACGACCGCCGTGCACGCAGCGGTTCTGGCGGGCGGTGGCGTATCGGTGTTGCCGGATTACGCCGTGGCCGCCGATCTCGCGGCGGGGCGGCTGGTGCGTCTGTTGCCGGAGTGGAAGCTGCGGACCGGCGGTATCTACGTCCTCCTTCCTTCCGCCCGGTTTCGCCCGGCCAAGATCACCCGTTTCCTCGAGCTGCTCAGCGAGGCAGCGGCGCTGCGCGCAGCGCCGTCACCGGAGGACACCGCCGCCGACTGACGCTCCGGCTCCGACGTCCTGCCTGGGACCGCCGAATCTGGAAGTGAGGTCCTCGGTGGCCACCAAAACCGGCCACTGATGGGATCGCCTCGACGCGACCTCGCACCGGCCCGAGCGCCGGGTCAGCGTGAGCCCGACTACGCCACGATCCGCTTCGATCGGCCAGAGGGTCGTGAGAAGGCAGGACGCCGACCGACATCGTTCAGGGCAACGTGAACTTCGTCAGCAGGCCGTCCCAGTTGCCGAGCGGCGCCGGCGCGCCGGGGAACGAGGGTGACAAGGACGTCCCTCCGATCCACAGGGTGCTCCCCGACAGGGCGATCGCCGTCGAATCATCCGCCGCGCTGCCGCCGAGCAGCGTCGAGAACGCGAATCCGCCGGTGGATGTCAACTGGGTGACGAATCCATTTCTCTGCAAGGAGACCGCGGTGAACGGCACCGTGGGGAAGTTGTTCGAATACGAGGTGCCGGCCACGTAAGCGGTCCCGGTCGAGGTCACGGCGAGATCGCTGTTCACTTCGAGGTTGTTGCCGCCCAGGTACGTGAGGTAGGTGACGGCAAGGACGCTGGGATTCAGCTTCGCGACGAACACATCGGCGCGCTGTCTGTGCTCCGGTTCCGGGGGCGCCGGGGCGTGCTGTCCCGCGCCTGCCGTGTCAGGGAGATCGGTCGAGTCGCTCTCGCCGCTGATGTAGATGTTGCGGTTGCCGTCGACCGCCAGGCCGTGCAGCGTCTCGTAGCTGGAGCCGCCCAGACGCGTGCCTCCTGCGTACGTGAAGTCCGAGTACAGCCCGAAGACGAAGATGTCTCGATCGCCCCCCGGCCCAAGAAGAGGCAGGGACACGTGGCCGTCCGAAGGGACGATGAGGTCCCCCCCGACCTCGATATCCGCTCCACGGCGCGCCAGCCGGCGTCCATAGTCATTGCCGGAGGCGCCAAAGTAGGTGAAGTTGAGGACCGCGCCGTTGGTCGGATTCACGCGCATCACGAAGGCGTCGTACAGGCCTCCGCCGAACGTCGGCTGGAAGCCGTTGGGCGTGAACGGGAGGCGGTGCCTCGTCACAGTGCCCGTCAGCCACATGGTGCCGTCGACGCCCACCCCCACATCCGAAGCCCTGACGACGGCCGTCGCGGCGTCAGGCGTCGTCTCGTTCGTGCCCAGGTAGGTCGCGTAGGCGAGGCTGTTTCCGGCGGACGACAGGACCATGAGGAACGAACACTCGCCGGCCGGCTTGTTGCGTTGAACTGGATTCACGACGGCCAGGTTCGGCGAGGTCGTCGTTCCCACCACGTACGCGCGTCCCCCGCTGTCCACGGCGATCGCCCGCCCGACGTCCTCGCCACTGCCTCCGTAGTACGTCGAGTAGACGAGCGTTCCGCCCGAGTTGTACTTGGCGACGAAGGCGTCGACGTCGCCGCGGATGACCGTCTGGTAGCCATTGAGCGTGGGAAATCCCGGGCCCTCAGTGAAACCGGTGACGTAGACGTTCCCCGCGCCGTCGACGGCGATGTCGGTCACCTGCTCATTGCCGGACCCAGCGATCCGCTTGGTCGAAGAGAGCACCGGATCGATCACCAGCGGACGGCGGTGATCGTACTGCTCGAGCGCGATCCCGACCTCGCCGTTGCGTCGCATCTCGTAGCGAGCGGCGATTGGTTGCCTGGTCCCCTGCGGGCCGGGGCTGATCTGATACGCCACCGGGCGTCCGTTCCTCACCGTCGCCGAGGGCGTCTCGATCAGCAGATCACCGGTCGCGTCGAGCTTCACGCGTGAGGCCCCTGGAAAGCGCAGCCGGATCTGACGTGGATCGCCGCCCGGCGCCACGACCAGATCGTATTCGAGCTCGCGCTCGTGAACGTAGGCGACGAGGTCGATGGACGGATAAAGGGCCGGCGACACGAGGCGGCCGAAATGGGGCACCGTCGATCCGGAGGGAACGGCCCTGGTCCCGAGGTGATAGCTGCTCACCCCCGGGAGCCGGTCGGTGCCCGCCGGTACCAGCTTGGCGGCCCCGGCGAAGGTCAGGCCGAGACGCTCGCCCCCCGGTTGCCGAAACCACAGGCCATCGTCAGCCACCAGCAGGTTCTGCGCGGCCCCTCGCGAGAGAAAGCGAACGGACGCGGGCGCCTGTCCCAGGTTCGGCTCGAAGAAACCGCTGGACCTGGGCCGTCCGTCCAGGGCCACGCCTCCGGGCGCCGCCGCGGCCGAGACCACCCGCGACACGGTCAACACCGCGAGCAGCGCGCCCGACGCGGCAATACCTCGCGACCACTTCAAGTCTCGATCGATGATCGTCATGATTGATGTCCTCTGCTTCCCGAAAAGTGATTCACCGGCCCTACGTTTCGCCGCATCATCGGTCCTCATCGATCGTCATCGATCCAGGTCGGAAGGAGGCGGACAGCTGGCGGAGCAGCGCCCGTGTGATCCATCGCAAGTGGTGTTGCGGGTGCACTCCGGATGGTTCGCAAAGTACTTCGGATAGGGGACGTCGATGAGATCGGAGCAAGCGAAGCACCCCGACCCGCGGCAGCCGTCCCAGTGGGGATAGTCGTCGGACAGTCCGTTGCAGGAGTCCACGATCGTGGGCGGAGGACAGTTGTTGCTACACCGCGAGTACGAGCCGTTGCACGCGGTGTTTCGCGAGCAGTTCCGGTGATGGTCGAAGTACTTCGGATAGGCGCTGCCGATGAAGTCGTCGCACACCGAGCAGCCCGAACCGTTGCAGCCATCCCAGCGCGAGCTGCTGGTATCAGGGGCGGGATCGCACGTCGTGGCTCCGCTGCCCGGAATCTGATCACAATTCATGTACCGGTGCCCGGCCGCATCGGTCAGGTCGACGCAAGTTCCTAGCACCGACCGGATCCAGCCCGCCTTATCGCCAAGTCGGACGGCCTTGTCCACGGTGCCGCTCTTCGAGCATCGGGTGGTCGGGTCGGCGGTGAACGAGGATTCGAGCGCCACCACCTTGTTCCCCGAGGCTCCGGCGGTCTCGGGGATGACCCAGGCTCCTCCCTCGTCTCCCGCGCACGCCTGCACCTGATCGGGGATCAGGTCGATGCGGCTCGGCGTGACGGTGCGAACCTGCATGGTGCCGGTGCGCGGGACGGGCAGCGGGTAGACGGTCGTATCGGGCGCCCGCCCCCATCCGTAGAGCTGAAGGCGCGGCATGTCGGTGGGGGTGAAGTCGTCGAGGTAGATGTCCGCGTGGTCTTCCTCATTCGTGTAGGCCGGGTAGAAGACCGCCGTGACGATGGCGAGATCGTTCTCCGGGCTGGAGGTCAGGCTGTAGACCCTCACCTTCTCGACCTTGTCGTCGCCCTCTTCGTTGCCGCCGAGGTTGTTGTCCTTCATGCTGCACGTGAGCACGGCGTCGTTCTGGCAGTGCTTGCGAAATCCGGCGCCGAAGGTCTTGTCGTCGAACCATTTGTACAGATCTGGCCGAAGCCCCTTGGCGTAGTCCACGGAGTTCCCGGGGCGCATCACCTTCTCTGCGCAGCGCGCGGTCGTGAGAAGAGACATCGCGTTCAGCATGATTCCCGTGCAATGCACGCCCGAGAGAGTGGGGGTCTGGTCGTTGTAGTCGTCGCCGATGTCCACGAGACCCTTGAATCGGAAGGTCTTGTTCGATCCATTGCGCAGGTCCCTCGACTTCGGACCGTCGCCGTCGTTTTCCAGGGTGAGGCACGAGGTGCCGGCCAAGGTGAGGGACGCCGCCAGCAGCAGCCCTCGCGCAGCTCTTCGGTTCGGGTCGAATTGGCTCATGGGTCGGAGTCCTTCCGGGGTTCGTGTCGATGTCGGCTGGCAAACCCGCCAGACGCCGCGCCTGCGCAAGAAAAGTGACGAAGAGTAGAAGGCAGGCGCGTCGGTCCTGACCTGCGACTCGTCATTTTGTTTGCGCATCTCGCCCACCCGGCGGGTTGGACCTGCGCAGGGATGTTCCGACGGAGGGCCCCACCGACCATGAACCGAATGAAGAGATCTACCGAGGACCTGAGGTCACCGTTCGCGGGAGGCGCGCCGTCCGCGCGCGTGGCCTTCGGGCGCCGCGGACTGCGCGCCCGAGGGGCTCTGGTCGCCGCCATCGGGCTCTGTCTGGTCGGCTGCGGCGAGTCCGGAGAGTCCGAAGAGAGCGAGGACGAGCGAATCCTCCGGGAGTATCTGACGGACCACCCCGAGGTCCAGGACAACCACCAGCATTGGCACGTCGATACGGACCGAGGGCGCCCCGACTACGGGGAAGCCTTCCTCACCTTCCATCGCGACGTCGTCGGCAAACACGATGCGTGGCGGTTGGAGCATGGCTATCCGGCGGTGGCGCCGTGGGATCCTTCCGAGCCAATCCCAGGGGGCGCCTATCACCACGGTCGCTCGACCAGCGATCCCAGCGCCGTCGATCCGCTCTGCCGGACGCCGGACTGGCTCCAGCTCGACGGCCATGGCGTTCGGAATCCCGACTTCGGCGCCGGACGGCTGATCGACTTCACCAGCTCCGACCAACTGGGCCGAGCGATAGACTCGCTGCAAGAGCCCTACTGGCACTCGCGGGTCCACGCGACGGTCGGGGGCGATCTGGCCAGCCTTCACCGGTTCCCGCTCGATCCGGCGTTCTGGCGATTCCACAAGTTCATAGATGGGATCTGGCGCCAATGGCAAAGCGCCACGGGGACGAGCGCGCCCTGACGGTCATCATCCCTCCTTCCTACTCTTCTTGCGCAACCACGACGCGCCGCGGGCTCTGGGGGACTCGAGCCCGACCTGGCAAAGGAGCTGCGAACCATGAGAGCAACGAATCAGAGGTGTCTTCGGCGGGTGGCGGCCTGGCGGCAGGGCGGGTCCTGGGTGCTGATCCTGCCGATGCTGCTGGCGGGAGCGGGTTGCGGAGACATCGAAGGGGCCGATGTCGATCCTCCGGACATCGCGGTCCAGGAGGGAGCGGTGACGGCCACTCCGAGCGCTCTCAATCCCGACAAGGTGTTGTTGGTTCGCGACGTCAGCGTGGTCGACCGTGACTTCGGGACAGCCAGCGATCCGGCGCGCACCGTCGATCCGTGCAAGAGCACCAGCGAGGCTGATGCCAACAGGCATTGGACGTTCGGCTACTTCATGAAGCAGATGGCGCTGAAGAGCGGCATGTCCGCGAGCGACTTCGCCGCCGGCTGGTTGATTCGGTGGGGAGTGACCTCCCTTGTCTGGGCCACGCCGGCTCCGGGGACCGTGCCGTTCAATCCGTCCACGACGCTCAACGAGGTGATCGACCCGGAGGTCGCCTTCCAACCCACTGAAGGAGAGGACACGGTACCGGGGTTGATCCTCCATTTGTGGCGCAAAGCCAGCTGCATGCAGGCGGCGGGAAAAGACATCGAAGATCCGGCCGTCGATTCAATCTGCCCACCCGACCGGGTAGCGACCACGCCGCTGGCGATGAACAAGGCGCCGTTCCGGCTGCTCGCCATCGTCAACCGGCCTGATCTGCGGAATGTCCGCTACTTCGGAGAAGGCAACGCAGGTGAGTTGCGCTTTGCTTTTCAGATCCTGAATCCCATGGCGCGGGACCTGGACGGCTCCGGGGCGTGCACCGGTCTCGATGGTCCCGGTGGAAGCGCCACTGAAGGACAGAATCAGCTCCTCATCCTCGAATACGCCGCGAACAAGGCCGACCCGAAGGCGTACGAGCGCCAGTGGGAGGCGCTCAACACCCTGACGCTCAACTCATCGACCTACCGGAACCAGCTGCAGGCCATCACGGACAGCGTCGTGAACTCCGGTGCAGCCCCCAGCAACGTCAATCAAAGCGCCCTCATTCGTGTTCGCACCAACACCACGGTGACCAACTCAACGTGGGTCTTGCGCGAGTTCATGATCGCCACTAACAAAGGGCTGGAGCCGGTAGAGGTGAAGCAGACGCCGCTGCCGCAGCTCAATGACCATCCAGAGGCGTCCAACAACCCGCTTCTATCCAACTGGGCCAACGCGAACCAGATGCCCATCTTGAATCAGACACACCTTGTCCCGTCGATGTACCAGGGGCAGCGCTTGCGTGGGTTCAAGGGCGAAAACTCTCAGTTCAATACATTCTGGCGGATGGCGGGAGTGTCCAACAACGACGTCAGGCACAAGCTGTCCCTCAACACCTGCAGCGGGTGTCACGGGCTCGAGACGGGGAACGGGCACTTCAACAACACCGGGAATGCCTTCGCGATGATCCTGGCTCGTCACTACCGGCAGCGGTCGGTGATCTCCAGCTTCATCTCGGGTGTTGGCAAGGACGGCCAGCCCTACCAGATCTCGGATCCCGGAAACAACAACGTGAAACGGTCGTTCAACGAGCTCAAGGTCCGGCAGACCGAGATGTGGAACCTGATCTATCGATAGGCCGGTCCGACCCAGCGACGGACGCGGCAGCGGATGTGCGTCGACTTCGGCGCGTCGACCGCCCGAGCGAAGGCCTCGGTGGTACAGAACGACGTGCCAGACTCTCACGTCCGTGCTGAAAGACCAGGCTGGCCCCCCCCTGTGTGGTGGGCCGATGCTCACGAGCTCCGCGCGGCGTTGCGTGCGCGGTGAGGTTGTGTTTATGGTGGCGTCCATGAAAAAGCACAGTCGCACGAGCTTCATCGTCGCTCTCGGCCTGACCGGGGCATTCTCACTCTCACCCGGGCAGCGCGCCGCGCATGCCGTCGATCTCGGCGGTCTCAAGGGCGCCGCCGAAGGTGCCGCCAAGGACGCGGCTGGCACCGCCCAGCAGAAGGCCACCGAGAAGGGCAAGGCGAAGGCCAACGAAGCAATCATCAACAAGGTCAACAAGAAGCTGATGGCCGATGGTCGCAAGAACCAGTGCAACTTCAAGATCGACAGTGACGAGCTCGAGCCCGGCTGCGAGAAGAAGGCGCAGAACCTGGTCAAGGCGCTCATCGACGCGAAGAAGCAGCTGCAGGCGGCGGGCGTCAGCGTGTTCAAGTTCGAGGTCTCGGGCCACACCGACTCGAGCGGTAAGGCCGAGCACAACAAGGAGCTGTCCGCGAAGCGCGCGGCAGCCATCGTGAAAGAGCTCACCTCTCGCGGCGTCGATGCCAACGAGATCATCTCGGTGGGAATGGGCTCGGAGAAGCCCCTCGTGACGCCCGACGACACCGACGCCAAGAAGAAGAAGAACCGCCGCTACGAGATCCAGGTTCGCATCTAACCCTGCGCGGTGGCGGCTGGGCTCGAGCTGGACGGCTGATAGACTGGCGCGGCGTCCGTCGCGCCAGCCTCTGCTCTCGCTGCCGTCACTGACGAGCTCCCCGAGCGTGCCGCCGCCGGTCAGAATGTCCGAGAGCGTAGTCCAGCCATGGCGGTGGACTGCGACGCGGCGCGGACGCGCATCAACCGGCCCTGCGCTCGGCGATGATCTCCGAGATCAGCCGGGGCGAGCACGTAGCGGACCGGGCCCGTCGCACAGCGGACAACCTTCCGTCTCGGCTCGCGCCGCGATGATCTGCCCGCAATCGCGACACTCCGCGCGGAACCCGTGGAAACCCGGGTCGCTCGGCTCGACCGCCGTGCGCGCCCGCTCGGCACGCCGGCCCTCGTAGTCGACCCGCGCAGGGACGAACGCGGCGTAACGGATCTCCTCGCCAGCGCACTCTGCATCGGCGCAACCGGCGGGAACCGGCCAGCGGTTCGATTCCGCCAACGCTCTCGCCAGGCCGCCGGGAGCGTGACAGCGCGGACAGACCTCCGACGCGAACTGCGCGGCGCCACAGCCGGCGCAGTCGATCGCGTAGACGCCGTCGACGAACTTCTCTCCGTCGTAGATCCAGGTGATGCGGCCGACCGGCTCGCCGGCGACGAAGGCGACCACGCCATCGACATAGGTTCGGAAGGTCAGCTTGTGCCCACCGCAGCCCGCGCAGCCCGCCTGGACGAGGCGGTCCAGCTCGCCTTCTGTCAAGAGCCCCATGGCGCGCGACTTTAGCGCAACCGACCGGCCTGAGCTTCGCCCCCAGGCGACGAACTTTCGAAGTCCACGGAGGCAATCTGGGCGACCTGCGGGTCGTTGAACTGCATCACGGCCCGGTGCTCCGGGTGCTGCTGGTAGCCGCGCAGCGCGGAGATCGACGGAAACTGCATGATCAAGATCAGGTCCCAGCTCCGCGCATCATGGAGCTGGTCGCGACCTATCTCGAGACGCTCGATGCCGTCGAGCATCGACGGCAAAGCCAGCATCCGCGCGCAGAACGTCTCGACGTGCTCCACGGGCGTCGTCTCTCGATACTTGATCAGGACGTAGTGCTGAAGCATCGCTGAAGGTGGGGCCCGCGCCCTAGGCGGGGGGCCCTTCGGACGCCAGCGGCTGGAAGGAGGCGTCCGCTCCTCGACGGTCGCCCCAGGCCCACGGCGGGATGGTGGGCGGGGCGGCGTTCAGCCCCTCGATCGCAAAACCGGCGGCCGTCTTGTAGCTGCTCATGAATTGTTCGCGCTCTTCCGCGGTGATGACGTCGTCGATGTCGTCGAACACGCCGCCGCAGCGCTCGTCGAGCAAGTTGAGCAAGCCGAAGGGACCCGCGCCGCGATTGCGCAAGACCACGCGTGAGATGGGTTCGCAAAGCTGCTGGTCGTAGGCTCGAAGCGCCGCGGCGCTGACGCCGTGATTGAGCATCGCGGCACCCAGCACGCGGGCGTCGACGATGGCCTGGCTGGCGCCATTCGAGCCCGTGGGATACATGACGTGCGCGGCGTCGCCGAGGAGCGCGGCGTTGCCGTCGACCCACGTCGGCAGCGGGTCGCGATCGATCATCGGATACTCGTAGATCTCTTTCGCGCCTCGCAGCATCGCGGGGACGTCGAGCCAGTCGTGACTCCAGTCGGCAAAATGGTGCGCGAAGGCCTCCAGCTCGACGCGCTTGCTCCAATCGCCGGGACCCAATCCCTTCGAGGGGTCGACGACGATCTCGGCGATCCAGTTGATGACGGCGAGCCCGGTCTCGGGATCCGGCTTCGAGATGGGGTAGAAGACGACACGGTGGCGGTGGGTCCCGAAGCCGATGAAGGAGGCGCCCGTACGCATCGGTCTGGCGAGCGTCGTCCCCCGCCACATGATCGCTCCGCCCCAGTTGACGGCTGGCTGGTCGGGGACCATCTGCGCGCGCACGGCAGAGTGCAGGCCGTCGGCGGCGATCAGCAGCGATCCTTCGACCTCCAGACGCTCCCCATCGCTGGTCTGAACCAACGCCGTGACGCCCCCTTCGTGATTCCGATAGCCGGTCACCCGATGCCCGGTCCGGACGGCGTGGCTGCCGAGGCGCTCGAGAGCCGTCCGATACAGCAGCATCTGCAGCTCCCCTCGATGCACGGAGTACTGGGGCCACCGATACCCCGCGGCGAGACCACGCAGCTCGGAGTAGACGTCGTTGCCGTTCAGCCCCACCAAGGCCCACTCCTTGGTCTGCACGCCGATCCGATCCAGCAAGTCCTCCCCGATGCCGAGGTCGTAGAGCTCGCGCACGGCGTTGGGCTGGAGGTTGATCCCGACGCCGAGGGGCTTCAGTTCGCGGACGGCCTCGAACACCACGCACGGGACGCCGATCTGGTGAAGCGTCAGCCCAACGCTGATTCCGCCGATCCCGCCACCCGCGATCAACACCGGTGGTTTGTTCTTCAGCGACGATTTCATCCTGACTTGCTCCGTGCACAGACCGACCTGAGCCCGATCCGAAGGGTGCGCCGCGACGGGGAGGCATTCCGTGAGGCTGTGCTGGGAGACGGGCTTACCAGGATATCAGGCTCCCTTCAACCCGAGGCCGGCGTCGGGTGCTCGGGACCGAGGACGCTCGCGTGTCTGCGAGCCAAGCCCGCGGACGAGATCACCGCCGCTCTGCCGTTGAAGCGGAACGTCCTGCTCCCCCCAGGGGTGTGGTGGGGACCGGTCGTCGACGGCGTCGAGCTTCCCCGCTTCCTCTGACGGCCATTCCCTCGTTGCTGCCTGGACCCGTCGCAGGGTTCGACTCCCGGCGCCTCCACGACTCACGCCTACTTGGCCGCCTTTGTCGATTTTGTGCCCTCCTTGCGCCCCAACCACCGGGCGATCGAGCAGCCGGAACGCGTCCTTCCGAACATCAGGACTGAGATGCGAGCAGCGCATGGTCATCTCGATCGTCGCATGCCCCATGAGCTCTTGGACCGCCTCGATCGGCGCCCCGTGCATGACGACGTGAGAGGCGAACGTGTGGCGTAGGGCGTGCCAGCCAGCAGCCGCAAGCCCGCCCTCCTGCACGCCCCCCAGAGGGGGTGCTTGCACTCCTCCTTCTCGATCTTCCTCGGTCCGACCTTCTTTCGGCATCGCGGCGATGCGCATGTCTTTCCGGCATCGCCGTGATGCGCATATTGGAAGACATGGAACGGCGTCGATTCGGTTTCAGCGTGGAGGTTCCGGTGATCGGGCAAGGGACGTGGAACCTGGAGCTCGGCGACCGGGCGACAGCCATCGCCACCCTCCGCCGCGGCCTGGACCTGGGCATGACCCACATCGACACGGCCGAGATGTACGGGAACGGCGCGGTCGAGCGGATCGTCGGCGAGGCGATCGCCGGCCGGCGCGACGAGATATTCCTGGTGTCCAAGGTCCTGCCCGAGAACGCCTCTCGCAAGGGGACCGTCGAGGCGTGCGAGCGGTCGCTGGCGCGACTGCGGACGGACCACCTGGACTGCTACCTCCTGCATTGGCGTGGCCAATACCCGCTCGAGGAGACGATCGCCGCCTTCGAGCAGCTCGAGCGCGAGGGAAAGATCCTGTACTGGGGCGTGAGCAACTTCGACGTGAGCGATCTCGAGGAAGCCCAGGAGATCGCCGGCGAGGATCGGGTCCTTTGCAACCAGGTCCTCTATCACCTGCAGGAGCGCGCCATCGAGTACGAGGTCCTGCCCTGGTGCGAGCGAAACCGGGCCGCGGTGGTCGGGTACAGCCCCTTCGGCCACGGGCGGTTCCCCGGCCCCGCCACGCCAGGCGGCCGGCTGCTGCGGGAGATCGCCTCAGGGCACGGCGCCACCCCGCGCCAGGTCGCGCTGCGGTTCCTGGTCCGGCGGCCGCCGCTGTTCACGATCCCGAAGGCATCGCACCCCGAGCGCGCCGAAGAGAACGCGGGCGCCGGCGACCTGCGCCTGACGGACGACGAGATCGCCCGCATCAGCGCGGCGTTCCCGCCCGGACCCAAGCCGCGCGAGCTGCCCACGCTCTGAGCCCGGCGTCAGATTGACCCGTTGAGGCGGCGGTCGCCACATCGGGCGCAGGCCTTCGAAGGTGGATCACGGACGACGACTGGATCGCGGTCGTGCAGGGGACCCCGCAAGGTGGGTATCCAGCTACGTCTGACGGAGGAAGCGCGCGAGGTGGGGTGCCGTTCGACTGCCAGACGCGCGCGCCAGGTCAGCGGGGGGACAGGCGGCCACCACGCGGCCTCCTTCCTCGCCGGCGCCTGGACCGATGTCCATCACCCAGTCGCTGCCGGCCACCACCCGCATGTCGTGCTCGACGACGATGACGGTGTTTCCCCCGTCGACCAGCCGCTGAAGTTGCGCCATCAGCTTCTCGACGTCCGCCGGGTGGAGCCCCGTGGTGGGTTCGTCCAGGACGTACAGGCTGTTGCCGTCCTGGGGACGCTGCAGCTCGGTGGCCAGCTTGATGCGTTGGGCTTCACCGCCCGAGAGCTCGATGGCCGGCTGGCCGAGGCGCAGATAGCCGAGGCCGACCTGGCGCACGACCTCGAGGGACCGGCGGAAGGCGCTTGATGCCGTCCCCTTCTCGTTCACCGCCCATCCCTCCGGCGATGTGTCCACCCAACGCGGCCTCGTCGTGGCGTTCCAGCGCCGCGTCGGCGTCTTCGTCGCTGGCATCGGACGTCAGCCGCTGGCCCAGGCGCTCCGCGACCAGCTCGACCAGCGCCTGGCTGACCAGGCTGGACTTGCCGGAGCCGGAGATTCCGGTGACGCTCGTGAACACGCCCAGGGGAAACTCTACGTCTAGCTGATGCAGGTTGTTGCGAGTCACGCCTTCGAGGCGCAGCCAGCCGCGCGGCGTTCGCTCCGCGCGCGCGGGGGGCGCCTGCCCGCCGAACAGATGCCGGGCGGTGCTGGATTCCGCGACGCCGGCAAGCCCGGCGGGCGGCCCGCTGTACAGCACGCGCCCTCCCTGTTCGCCCGCCCCCGGCCCGACGTCCACGATCCAGTCGGCGTGGCGGATGACGTCGACCTCGTGCTCGACGACGAAGAGCGAGTTGCCCGACGCTTTCAGCCCATCCAGCGCGGAGAGCAGCGCCTGGGTGTCGTCGGGATGGAGGCTGGCCGACGGCTCGTCCAGCACGTACACCACGCCGAACAGGTTGGAGCGCACCTGGGTGGCCAGCCGCAAGCGTTGCAGCTCGCCGGGCGAAAGGGTCGGGGTGCTGCGTTCGAGGGACAGGTAGCCCAGCCCCAGATCGAGCAGCACCTGCAGCCGCGCCACCGCGTCCTCGGCGATGCGCTGTGTGACCGCGGCCTTCTCGGGGTGTTCTTTCCGCAGCTTGGCCAGCGCAGGTGCTTCGTCTTCTCCATACGGGCGAAGCAACGCGGCCAGCTTCGTCAGGGGCAGCCGCGACAGCTCGGCGATGTCCAGCGCCGCGAACTTGACCGAGAGCGACTCTGGCCGCAGCCGCTTGCCGTGGCAGACGGGACAGTCGCTCGCCAGCAGGTAACGGGACACGCGCTTCTTGATGAGCGGGCTCTCGGTGTTGGCGAAGGTCTGCAGGACGTATTTCCGCGCGCCCGTGAAGGTGCCCATGTAGCTGGGCGGCTCCTTGCGCTTCAACGCCCGTCGCACCTCGTGCGGTTCGTAGCCGGCGTAGACCGGCACCACGGGCTGCTCGTCGGTGAAGAGGATCCAGTTTCGATCCTTCCGGGGCAGCTCGCGCCAGGGCCGATCCACGTCGTAGCCCAGCGACACCAGGATGTCCCGCAGGTTCTGCCCGTGCCAGGCGGGTGGCCAGGCGGCGATGGCGCGCTCGCGGATCGTGAGCGAGGGGTCGGGGACCATGGATCGCTCGGTCACTTCGTGAATCCGTCCCAGCCCGTGGCAGCGCGGGCACGCGCCCGCCGGCGTGTTGGTCGAGAACGCCTCGGCGTCCAGATGCGCCTGGCCCGGCGGATAGCTCCCGGCGCGCGAGTACAGCATCCGCACCAGGTTCGAGAGCGTGGTCACGCTGCCCACCGACGAACGCGTCGTGGGTGCCCCGCGCTGTTGCTGCAGGGCCACGGCCGGGGGTAGCCCGTCGATGTCATCCACCTGAGGCACGGCCATCTGGTGAAACAGTCTGCGCGCGTAGGGCGACACCGACTCCAGGTATCGCCGCTGCGCCTCCGCATACAGCGTTCCGAACGCCAGCGACGATTTTCCCGACCCGGAGATCCCCGTGAACACCACCAGCGCATCACGCGGAATGTCCACGTCGACGTCCTTCAGGTTGTGCTCGCGCGCGCCCCTGACGCGCACGAAGCCGTGGGGACGCGCTACATTGACCTTGGCGAGTGCGGGGCGCACCCCCACAACATAGGTCGGGACCAACCCATATTCGCTCTTCCGGGGACACTCACCCCTCGGTTCACCGCGCCGGTCAACTCGATTCTTGCCGGATCACGAACAGGCGTGGCCCATGAAAAGATCGAGCCTCGTGTCGATCCGCCCCCCCTTGGATCGTCGGGGTTGTAGGAGCCCGCGGAGCGGCTTCAGAACCAGAGAAACAAGGAGGTCGAAATGTCTGCATCAGTGCTCTACATGTCGATGTCACTCGACGGGTACATCGCGGGTCCGAACGACGAACCGAGCAACCCCGGCGGCGACGGCTTCGACCGCCTGCACGAGTGGATCACCACCCCGGAGGGAGAGTTCGGCCGGCCGGCCGGGCCGGCGGGGGAGGTGTTCGACGAGATGGACGCGTACGGGGCGGTCCTGGCGGGTCGGCGCACCGTGGAGCAGGTCGATCACTGGGGCGGTGATCGTCACGGTGTCCGGATCTTCGTGCCCAGTCACCGGCCGCCCGGCCCGTCCGTCGCGAACTATCCGTTGGTCACCTACGTGACCGATGGGATCGCCAGCGCGATGGCACAGGCCAAGGCCGCCGCCGGGGATCGGAACGTGGTGGTGCATGGCGCGTACACGGCGCAACGGGCGCTGGAGGCCGGTGTGCTGGACGAGCTGCAAATTCACCAGATCCCGGTGCTGTTCGGTCGTGGCCGTCGGCTCTTCGAGGTGTTGCCGTCGCGCCTCGAGCTGGAGATCGTTCGGGTGATCGACACGCCGAAGGCTACGCACATCCGCTACCGCGTCCGTCGCTGAGTCGCCCTTCATTGACTGGTGTCCCCAAAGCGGGGCAGGATCACCGGCTCGGTGCAGCGACGTACCAGATGCGCAGACGTTCCTCCCGTTCGCAATGTCGGTGCTGAACGCACTGGCCTGAACCCATTCGGCGAAAACTGTTGCATTGGGAGGGGACTTTTCCGAGTCTTTTGGATGTGAGCGCCTCAGGAGCTTCGTGTCGTTCCTGGTTTGGTCGCGGCGCTCTCGTCGCCCTCGTCAGCATGACGGCGCTGGGGTTCTTCCCCGCTTGCAGCGGCGGCGGCGTGAAGGGTGGCGCCGCGGGCCACGCCGCAGGCGGGGGCGCGCCTCCGACAGGCGGTGGTGGCCAGGCCGCGGGCACGGGCGGTGCGCAACCCGGCGCAAGCGGCGGCACGAACGGCGCGGGAGGAGGCGCGGGTTCGGGGAGCGGCGGCGGGAGTCCAGGAGCCGTCGGGGGTGCCGGCGGCGCCCCGGCCTCATCAGGCGGTGGCGGGATCCCGAGCGCTTCGGGCGGCGCCACCGCCAGCGGCGGCACCGCAGGCAGTCCCCCCGCGGGCAGCGGCGGCGCGGGCGGCGCCGGCAGCGGAGGTGCGCCGGTCACTTGCACGGGCTCCGACCTGAACATCGTCACCGCGCAGATCGCAGGGACGATGAAGGTCGCAGGCCAGACCGTGTCGGCGACGGGGAACGACCCGGGGTGGCTCTACCTGAGACCGAAGGCCGGCGGTGACGCGCAGGTCGCGTCGATCGCGGACGGTTCCTACAAGACGCGCGTCATCGCGGGGACCTACGACGTGCTCTTCATGGGCCTGACCCCACGGACGGATCCGCTGATTCCGGCGAACGGGATGGCCTTGATCACGCCAGACGTGACCGTCGGCGGTACGGGGACCAATACCTTGAACCTCGACGTGCCAACGGGGCAGGTCTCGGGCGTCTTCAAGCTGGGCGGCTCGCCCACCTCGGTGCTGGACTCGGGCCGCATCTCGTTGGTCAGCCCGACCGCAGGTGGCGCCTCGATCAACGCCGGCGAGACCAGCGGAGCATTTTCGGTGCGCGTCGTGACGGGCACCTACGATCTGTATTACGGCGGCAGCCCCTCCGGCACGTCCCCGTCGGCACCACTAGGACCCTCCGTGCGCCTGGCCTCGGGGGTCAGCGTGACGTCGGCGGGCACGACCACGCTGGAAGTCGACGTACCGGTGGTGAGGGTGCGCGGCGCCATGACGATCAATGGCGTCTCGGCCGCGGCCTCCGGAGAGGGTGAAGTTCGCTTGCGGAGCGCGCTCGGCGGGCGCGACGTGTTGTTCGCCTCCAACACGACCGCCGCCTTCGATCGGCCCGTCGTCCCCGGCACGTACGACCTCGTGTACGCGCAGGTCTTGAAGGGGACTGCGCTGCCGGTCAACCGTTCGGCCGTCTTCATGAAGGGCGTGGTCATCTCCGCGGGGCCCACCGTCACGTTGAACGTCGACGTGCCCGCCGTGACGATCAGCGGCGCGCTGACCTTGAACGGCGCGTCGGTCGCGGGAGCCTCGGGGATGGGATCGGTGCAGCTCTCCACCCCCGAGGGCGACTTGGTCGCGCTGGGCTCGCTGTCCTCGGGGACCTACTCGGCGCTGGTGGTTCCGGGCACGTACGACATCTACTACGCGGGCCAGGGCGCCAGCGCCGCGGCCGCGCCCCGAAACACGAAAGTGTTGCTGAAGTCCGCGGTGGTCGTGCCCGCCGACGGGGCCACCTTGAACATCGACGTGCCCAGCGCGATGGTGACCGGCGCGCTGACCATCAACGGCGCCGTGGTGTCGAGCCCCGGCGACGAGGGGCAGGTCTTCCTGCGCGGGGCCTCGGGCGACGCCCCGCTGGGGCTCACTTCCGCGGGAACGTACGGCATACCCGTCGTTCCCGGCACCTACGACGTCTTCTACAAGGCCACCACGGCCAGCGCGCTGGCGCCGAGAAACACGAGCGCGCGGTTGAAGACCGGCGTGGTGGTCTCGGCGACGGGCAACACCACGCTGAACATTGACGTCCCCTCCGTTGCGGTGGCCGGCACGATCAAGATCGACGGCGCCGTTGTCACCGACATGCTGGACTTCGGCAACCTCGCCCTGCGCGGGGCCACGACCGGAGACGAGATAGAGATCGGCCCGACCTATACCGGTGCCTACGCGACGCGCGTCGTCCCGGGCATCTACGACGTCGTCTACACCGTCTTCGACAACAAAGACCGCGCGCCGATCAACCACCGCACCGTGTTCACCTGCCTGTCGGTGAAGTGAGACCCCGGTCGTCCCGGATGCTCCGGATTCGCCGGCGAGGCAGCTTGGCTGGATGTCTGCGACTACGCCGACCCCTCCGATTTCCGCGCCGCCCGAGGCGAGCAGGCGCCCGGTCGCCAGGACGAGGCCCAGCCGTTCGCCGTCGCCTCCGGCTGGAGTAAGGGCGGCACCGGGGCCGGCGCCTTCCCGTCGATGACGTCTTGGACGATGGCCCGGTCCGAGGCCGCGTGACGCGACGGGGGCTGCCTCAGCGGTCCCCTCGGGATGTCGAACAGGACGCGGATGGCGGCGGCTCCTGCCGTGGGCTCGCCCACGACGACACCCCGCCCGAGATTCTTGATGGCTGCCGCGACCAGCTCGGATGCGGACGTAGTCCGATGGTTGACGAGCACCACCAGCGCCCCGCCGGGCTCGTGACCGTCGTTGCGCGCCACGAACTCCTTGCGCTGCGCCGGGGGCGCCAAAGAATCTGGACGATCAGCAACTCAGCTTGTGTAGTGAAATTCGGGCATGGTCTTGAGGGCCTCCTTGGACGCGCCCGGCAGCATGACCTTCGTCGGGTCCGCCGACAGGACGAGCTGATGCACAGGAATGGCGACCTTGTGGGCGCCGATGCCGAGGAAGCCACCGACGTCGATTATGGCTGTCGACAGCTTTCCGTCCGACGAGACGAGGACGTCATCTATCTTTCCGATCTTCTCGGCTTTGTCGTTGCGCACGTCGGCCTTGAGCAGCTTCGAGAGGCGCCAGCCAGTGGCGATGAGCTCCGCCTCCGCGACGGTGACGCCGAGAACGACCTTCCCGGCGACTGGTTCCGGGGGCGCCGCGGCTGTCGCCTGACTCGTCATGAGCCATCCGCAGAGAGCCGACGAGAGAGCGATCGCGCAGACCTTGATGATTTTGTCGGACATGAGAAGCCTCCTTGTTGGTGGACCTGCTCCTCTAAGCAACGCGCGGGCCGCCAAGCGACGTGGCACCGCTCCAGCCCTGAGCCGCGTCCGGTGTCCGACGTGATCGACAATCGGACACGCCGCCTCGGACGCTCGATCGTGCCGCGCTTCCGGCTCGGGCGAGATAGCTGCCGGCGGCGGGATGGCCCTCGGGTTGCTGGAGACCGGGGCCGGAGGCGATCCAATGGAAAAAGAACTTCAAGCAAATAGAGGGAACGACAACGAGGGTTCGAGCGGGAAGACCCTGTCGTCGCAGCAACGGGGGGTGGCGCGCTCAGAGAGCGTCCTGCCCCCCGCCCTGCTGCCGTTCGCGAGCCCGTTTTCGCTCATGCGGAGGCTCATGGAAGATCTCGACGGCCTCATCGACGGAGGCAGCGCGAGCCCGAGTGGGCGTCGGGGCGCGTCGGCGGCGCGCGACAGTGGCGGCGCGGCCGCCATGGCATGGGTCCCACCCCTCGAGGTCGCCGAGCGCGACGGCAAGTTCATCGTCCGCGCCGAGGTTCCGGGCATCTCGAAGGATCAGCTCCGCGTCGAGATCGAGGACGGACAGCTCGTGATCTCGGGCGAGCGCACGCAGGACTTCGAGGAAAAGCGCGGCGGGATCTATCGCAGCGAGCGCAGCTACGGCCGCTTCACGCGCGGCGTGGCGCTGCCCGAAGGCGCCGACCTCGAGCAGGCCAAGGCGAGCTTCTCGAACGGGGTCCTCGAGATCACCATCCCAGCGCCACCACGCCCCCAAGGAAAGACCATCGAGATCGAAGAGGACTCCTCGGACAAGGCGGCGCACTGAGCGCCACGGCCATCACATCACGAGCGAAAGGACACCAACATGACTGTCACATCACCGGTACCCAACACGGACGCGCAAATCCAGGCGGATGTCTTGGCGGAGCTCAAGTGGGACGCGCGCGTCGCGCCCAACGAGATCGGCGTCTCCGTCACGCGGGGGGTCGTCACCCTCATGGGCAGGGTCGACCGCTACACGAAGCGGTGGGCGGCCGAGGAGGCGGCCTTGCGCGTTCGGGGCGTGAAGGCCGTCGCCAACGAAATCGAAGTCCAGCTCAGTCCGTCCGACAATCAATCGGACACTGACATCGCGGCGGCCGCCATCAACGCGCTCCACTGGGACACGACCGTCCCGAGCGAAAAGATCCAGGCGACCGTCTCGAAAGGCTGGATCACGCTCAAAGGCCAGGTCGAGTGGCACTTTCAGAAGGTCGCCGCCGAACGCGCCGTGCGAAGCCTCCTGGGCGTCACGGGGGTCAGCAACCTCATCACGGTCGAGCCCCGCGTCAAACCGACCGAGCTCAAGCGCAAAATCGAAGACGCCCTCCTCCGCAGCGTCAAGACCGACGCCGAGAAGATCCAGGTCGAGGTGGAGGGCAGCAAGGTTACCCTCAAGGGCACGGTGCGCTCGTTCGCCGAGAAGGAAGAGGCCGCACGCGCGGCCTGGTCGGCCCCGGGCATCACCTCGGTCGAGAACGAGATCGTCGTTTCCTATTACTGAGGGGCCCCATGGAAGCCTCGAAGGCGCTCTCGAACCCCCTCGTCCGCAACTGGTGGCATCGCCGTGGGCCTCGTGACGCTGTTGCTTCCCGGCGTGACGGCCCTCGGCTTCCTCATCGTCACGGCGTCCTGGGCGATCGTCACGGGCACCTTCGAGGTCGTCGCGGCCCCGATAGCGTCCAGAATCCCGCGATGAGACAGGACCGCAGTGGGCTTTCTGGGATCGTCGGGAATCAGCAGTCTCGCCGCGCTCCTCAGCGAGATTCGCTCCGGCGTCCGATCCGTCCGCGAATCGGACGCCGCGCTCGCGATGACGCCGACACCGCCGGCTCGCGATCGCGCCTCGAACGCCGGCGCGCGCCCTTCCTTGGTGTTGGCGCGCCGCTTGCTCCACTCCGCCCGGGAGGACAGCGCAGATGATCAAACACACGATGAAACTCACGACCGAGGTAATCGGCGCCGCGATTCTGATGAGCGCCGCATTCGCGACGCCCGCGCGAGCAGCGCCCGCACAACAGATGGACATGCCCCACCCGGTGGCCTACGAAGAGGAGCTCGTCACCGTGCCTGTCACGGTGGAGAATATCGACAAAAAGGCCCGCACGATCGTCGTGCGCGCCCCCGACGGAGCGCGTTCCACCGTGAAGGTCCCCGAAGACGTCCAGAGCCTCGACCGTCTCAAGAAGGGCGAAAAGATCGACCTCACCTACCACAAGGCCGTCGCCGTCGCCGTCGTCCCCGGTGACGCGAGCGGCGCGGTCGCCGCGCAGCAGAAGAGTGACATGAAGCGCGCGTCGGCGAGCCCGAGCCACTCGGGCGGGAAGCGGGTCACGACGTCGGCTACGGTGACGTCCGTCAACAAGAACGGCTCCGTCGAGGTGAAGAATCAGAACGGCGAACCCCAGACCGTCACGGCGAAGGACGCCAGCGTAGAGAAAAGCCTGCAGGGCCTCCAGCCCGGGGACGTCATCCAAATCATCTACACGGAAGCGGTCGCGACCTCGCTCGTGCCGCCGGCCAAGTAGGGCGAGGGACCACCATGGCGGAGACCAAGCAGCTGCCTCGCGCCGCGTGGCAGGAGTACTTTGCGCGCTTCACGCGCGAGAGATTGAGAAACGACGGGCCCGCCTCGGCAACGGTCGAGGTGATGTCACCTACCCTCGGCGATCAGTTCGAGGTCTCGGCCGTCCGGCTCCTCGGTCTCGCCTACGATCCCAAGAGCAACGCGCTCGAGGTAGAGTTCGAGGATCTCGAGCACCTGATCTTCTATCCGAAGGAGATCTGGGTGCTCGAGGGCGAGCCCGGCTTCCTCGCGACGCTCGAGGTCGTCCGTCAGGACGGTCTCAAGGAGATCATCTACATCCGCAAGAGCGGCTCCCTCGTTCCTACCGACCACCGGGAAGGCAACCGGAACACCGAGCGCGCGTGAAGGCCGTGTAAGGCGACTCCCCTGGGGCAAGAGCGGCGCTCACTCCGTCACCGGAGCGATCGGGGAGGCCGGCGCCGCGCATCGCGCCGCCAGCCGAAGCTCGCCAACGAGCGCGGCCAGCTCGTACCTCTTCACCTTGAGATACAAAGTGCTACGCGAGATGCCGAGATCCTTGGCGGCGCCGGCCAGGTTGCCCTGACGAGAGCGAATCGCCTCGCCGATGAGGTCGCGCTCGAACATCTGCAGGCCCCCGCGGACGTTCGCGGTCACCGGAGCGTCGTCGCGGGAAGCGACGTGAGGAGGAAAGTCGAGCGGCAACTCCTCGAGTGAGGCAGCGTCCCCTTCCGTGAGGAGCGCCATGACCTCCACGACGTTGCGGAGCTCGCGGAGGTTTCCGGGCCAGGAGTACCGCGAGAAGACGAGGAGCACCTCGGGCAGGAAGCGCTTGACCGCGACGCCATGGCGCGCGGCCACCTCACCGGCGAAGTGCGTGACGAGCGCGGGCAGGTCCTCCGTGCGCTCGCGTAGCGCCGGAATGCGCAACGACGTCGCCGCGAGGCGGTAGTAGAGATCCTCGCGGAAGCGCCCGGCGGCGACCTCGGCGCGCAGGTCGCGGTTGCAAGCCGCGATCAACCGGAACGAGACGGTGCGGGGCTTCGGGCACCCCAGCGGGTAGATCTCGCCGCCCTCGAGCGCACGGAGCATATAGGGTTGGAGATCGAGGGGCATCTCGGCGATCTCGTCGAGGAACAGCGTGCCGCCCTGCGCGGCCTCGATCCGACCGACCATGCCACCACGCCGCGCGCCCGTGAAGGCGCCTTCGACGTAGCCGAAGAGCTCGCTGGCGAGGAGCTCGCGCGGAAGGCCACCGCAGTTGATGGCGACGAAGGCCGCAGCGCCGTGTCTGCCCCCCTCGTGCATCGCGCGCGCGAAGACCTCCTTGCCCACTCCCGTTTCGCCCTGCAGCAGCACGGGCGACTCGACCCGCATGAGCCGCCGGGCGCGATTGATGACCTCGCCGAACCGGCTGCAGTGGCCGACGACCCTCTCGAAGCCATCGCGGTCCGGCCCCCGCTCGAGTCCACTCATGATGGACCTGAATGTAAGACGCGCTCAGACGCGCACCCACCATACCTTGGTGTTAGGAGGGTGTTGGCATGCTTCGAGCCGGCAGACTTCGTGAAAGGCCACGTCCTTCAGCGCGCTGCCAGGGGGGCTCCCGCAGCGGGCCCATTCGGTCGGCCATACGGAATGAGCTCCGGCACCGAACTGGCACCCATTTTTTTCATGGCGAGCCGGCGGTGGATCTTGACGGTGACCTCGCTGATGCCCAGTTCGTAGCGCGGCGCTAGGCCCATTCGGTCGTGAGCGGACCGGACTCCGTGTGATCATACACATGCGCTCGACGATCCGACGCCGAGCCGCCGTTGCCATACCTGTCCTGATGTGATGGCGGCAATTTCAAGTCGGCCACCTCCGTCGAAAAAGAGCCACTCGCGAATTTCGTGCACAGGGTGCAGGAGAACGGGGCCGATCTACGAGCTCCTCGTGACGAGCGAGGAAAAGCTGAATGGTGGAGAGCGCTTCATTGCCGAGCGTCGGAGCGGCGCCGCGGATTTTACGCCTCATTTTCTCGGACCTGCAGATGCCCGATTGCGTCGCGGCTTCTTCGCCTCAGGTTGAGGAGGTGGCCAAATGAACAATCTTCGAGCGGAGACCTTCGCACCGTGGGCTTCGGCGGGCTGGCCGGATCACTGCGGAGAAGTCGTTCTGCACGTCTGAAACTTCACGCTGAAAGAGAGGCAACATGGTGTCTTTAGCTCCACCACCGCCTGTGTCGGGCATCAAGGCGCATGGTCTGTCGCCCGGAATTGCGGCGCCCGAGCTCGACATTCCGGCGACTGACGGGAACCGGATCAAGCTGGCTGACCAGCGGGGCTCCCCCGCTGTGCTCGTGTTCTACCCGGGCGACTTCACTCCTGTTTGCACCGGCGAGCTGGGGTTGTTCAACGAGCTGCTGCCGGAGCTGCAGTCCTTCGGAGCGAAGGTCTTCGCGATTTCATGCGACTCGTTGTGGTCGCACGTGGCCTATGCGAAGGAGCTCAACCTCCGCTTCCCGCTGCTCACCGACTTTCACCCCAAGGGCGAGGTCTGCCGACGCTTCGAGGTGTACCGAGACGACATCGGGACGGCCGAACGCGCGCTGTTCGTCCTCGATGGCGACGGCCGCATCTTCTGGAGCCACATATCGCCGATCGAGATCAATCCGGGAGCGGACGGCGTGCTCGGCGCGCTCGAACAGCTGACCGGCAAGGACCTCCAGCCCGCGCAGGCGGAAACCCAGCAGAGCTCCGATCCGCACCGACAGGAGGCCAGGCCATGACCGCGCTCAACAGGGCCGTGGACGGGAAGGACTGGGCGAGGGGACCGGACGATGCCCCCGTGACGCTGCTCGAGTACGGCGACTTCGAATGTCCCTTCTGCGGGCAAGCCTTCCGGGAGCTCAAACGACTCGAGCAGTCGGTCGGCGACGAGGTGCGTTTCGTGTTCCGCCACTTTCCGCTCACACAGGTGCACCCCCACGCGCGGCTGGCGGCCGAGGCCGGGGAGGCGGCCGGCGCGCAGGGCAAGTTCTGGGAGATGCACGACACCTTGTTCACCCACCAGCGAGCGCTGGAGCTTTCGGACCTGCTGACGTACGCCGACGACCTCGGGCTCGACAGGCCGCGCTTCTCCCGCGATCTGCAGGAACATCGCTTCTTGCCCAAGGTGCGGCGCGATTTCATGGAAGGGGTGCGCAGCGGCGTCAATGGCACGCCGACGATCTTCATCAACGGCCAGCGCTGGAACGGCCCGTATGCGGCCGCGGCTCTGCTCGCCGGCATCCGCGGCAACCGCTCCCCCGATGTGGAGCCGATGACCGGACTGCCCTGGGGTTGAGCACAGCGGGCCTTTCGTCCAAGCACAGAAGAGGGGGATTGCGATGGGAACAAGAAATTGGGGTTGGGTCGTCGCGCGCGGAGTGGCGGCCATCGTCTTCGGGCTGTGCGCGCTGTTCGTGCCCGGAATAACGTGGGTCGTGTTGATTTCGTTCTTCTCGGCCTACGCGTTGATGGGCGGCATCGCGGCGATCGTGGCCGCGCTGTCGCGTGAGACGCGCGCCGATAGACCTTGGGGCCTGCTCCTGATGGAGGGCATCGCGGGCGTCGCCGTGGCCGTCCTGTGGGTGCTCTGGCCCGCGGCGACGAGCCTCGCCTTCCTGTACGTGCTGGGCGGGTGGGCTGTCGTGAGCGGCATTCTGGAGATCGGAACAGCGATCCGGCTGCGAAGGACCATCCAGGGCGAGTGGATGCTCGCGCTCGCCGGCGTCCTGTCGGTCGCGTTGGGGGTGACCGTCTGGCTGTGGCCGCTGGCGGGAGCCCTCGCGCTCGTCTGGTGGATCGGCGCGTACGCCATCGTGTTCGGCGCGTTGATCATCGCCGTGGGATTGCACCTACGCCGGCTGAAGGGAGGCCGTCCCACGGGCGATCTCCCCTCCCATCCCGGCACACGCCAGCAGCACGCCTAGCGGTCGGTGAACCGCTCTGCGCTACCCAGATGGAGCACGACATGGCGACCGGACGCTGGCACATCGAGCTCGCAGAGGAGAACGCAGCGCCGCCGGCGCTGGTGTTGTGGCAGCCTCAGCCCGAGCCACCGGAGCCGGAGGTCGAGCCGGCGCTCCCCAACCTGCTGCCGCTCCTGTCCGCCTTGCGGCACCTCGGGTTCCGCGCCGGCGAGCCGGGAGCCTGGGGCGCGCCCCTGGCCCGCGATCCCATTGCGTTCCTGCTCGACAGCATCACCGAGGCGGTGAACGTGCGGACCACGAGCGGCGAGCTCATCTATTCGAACCGCACCGCCGCCGAGCTCGATCCCCTCGGCCCGGCCGATCCAGGGGTGAGCGAGCTCGCGCGCGGCGGGCAGCGCTTCGAGCGGCGCGCCGTGGCCTTCGAGACGGTCGACGCGACCTACATCGTCGAGATCCTGAGAGAGATCGGCAACGGGTGAGCGTGATGGCGATGAGGCTCGATCGATTGACCACGAAGGCGCGTGACGCGCTGACCGCCGCCGAAGCGGCTACGCGCAAGCACAACCACCAAGAGGTCACGCCGCTGCACCTCCTGGAGGCGCTGCTCACGCAGGAGGGCGGGCTCATCGCCGCGCTCATCGAGCGCGCGGGTGTCAACCCGGGCGTATTGCGGGGGCGGCTCGCCGCCTCGCTCGAGCGGGTGCCGGAAGTGAGGGGCGGAGACACGTACATCGGGCGCGAGCTCAAGGACCTGCTCGACGCGGCGGCGGCCGAGGCCAATCGGCTCAAAGACGAGTACATCTCGACCGAGCACATGCTGCTCGCGATGCTGGAGCTCGATCGCTCCCCGGCGCGTGCGCTGCTCGAGGAGCTGGGCCTGTCGCGCGACGTCGTCGAACGCGCGCTGCGCGACCTCCGCGGCAACCAGCGGGTCACCAGCGCCGATCCCGAGGCGACGTACCAGGCGCTCGACAAATACACCAGCGATCTCACCGAGCTGGCCCGCCGGGGCAATCTGGATCCGGTCATCGGACGGGAAGACGAGATCCGCCGGGCGATGCAAGTGCTGGCGCGGCGCACGAAGAACAATCCAGTGCTCATCGGCGATCCGGGCGTTGGCAAGACCGCCATCGTCGAGGGAATCGCCCTGCGAATCGCCTCGGGTGATGTACCCGAGAGCCTGGCAGGCAAGCGCGTGCTGGCGCTCGATCTGGGGGCGCTCGTCGCGGGCGCCAAGTACCGCGGCGAGTTCGAGGAGCGACTCAAGAGCGTGCTCAAAGAAGTCACCTCCAGCGAAGGGAAGATCATCCTTTTCATCGACGAGCTTCACACGGTCGTCGGAGCCGGAGCGGCCCTCCGTCGTGTCCCGCTGGACGGGCATCCGGGTCACGAAGATGCTGGAGTCCGAGAGCCAGAAGTTGCTCGGGATGGAAGAGCGGCTCCGGCAGCGTGTCGTCGGCCAGGACGAGGCGGTGACGCGCGTGTCGCGGGCGATCCGGCTGGCGCGCTCCGGGCTCAAGGATCCGCGCCGCCCGATTGGCTCGTTCTTGTTCCTCGGCCCGACCGGCGTCGGCAAGACCGAGCTGGCCCGCGCCCTGGCGGAGTTTCTCTTCGACGACGAGCACAACATGGTGAGGCTGGACATGTCCGAATACATGGAGAAGCACACCGTCTCGCGCCTGGTGGGAGCGCCCCCCGGTTACGTCGGGTACGAGGAGGGCGGCCAGCTCACCGAGGCCGTGCGCCGGCGGCCGTATTCGGTGGTGCTGCTGGACGAGATCGAAAAGGCACACCCTGACGTGTTCAACGTGCTGCTCCAGGTGATGGAGGACGGCCGGCTGACCGACGGGCACGGACGCACGGTCGACTTCCGCAACGTCATCCTGATCATGACGTCGAACGTCGGGTCCACTTTCGTGTTGGAAGCGTCGGACTCGGTCGAAGCGGAGCGGCGCGCGCTGCAGGCGCTGCGCGCCACCTTCAAGCCCGAGTTCCTGAATCGGCTGGACGGCATGGTCGTGTTCAAGCGCCTCGACGAGGGGCGCATCCGGGAGATCGTCGACATCCAGCTCCGCCAGATCCAGCCGCTGCTCGCCCAACGCGAGATCGAGCTCGAGGTGACCGACGCGGCCAAGCGCATTCTAGCGAACGTCGGCTACGACCCCGAGTATGGCGCGCGCCCCTTGCGACGGGCGATCCAGGAGCGCCTGCTCGAGCCCCTATCCGAAAAGCTCATCGCCGGCGAGGTGCTCCCCGGCCAACACGTCGTGGTCGACGTGAGCGGCGACCACCTGGCGTTTCACACCGAGTCCCGCCGCGCCGCCGCCTAGACGAACACTTCCATGATCCGCGCCAGCAGCTTCTTCGCCGCCGGCTCCGAGCGCTGGAATGAGTTGCGGCCGATGATGCTGCCGAAGCCGCCTCCGTCGCGGATGGCGCGCGCCTCGTCGACGAGCGCGTCGTCGTCCGCGTTCATGACGCCGCCCGAGAAGATCACGATGCGACGGCCGCCGAACGCCGCCTGGACCACGTGGCGTACCCGGTCTGCGAGCGTCGCGGTCGAAACCTTCGCCGCTTCGTAGACCGTTCGCGCCTCCGGCTGCTCGAGGCGCTCAGACGGCAGCTTCACTTTGATGATATGCGCGCCCAATTCGGCCGCGATGTGCGCCGCGTAGGCGGTGACGTCGAGGGCCGTTTCTCCCTCCTTCGATAGTCCGCTGCCCCGCGGGTACGACCAGACGACGACGACGAGACCGCGCGCCTTCGCCTCGCGAGCGACGTCGCGGAGAGCTTCGTACATCTCGAATCGGCGCGCCGATCCCGGGTAGATCGTATAGCCGACGCCGGCGCAGCCGAGCCGGAGCGCGTCGTCGACGGACGCGTCGATTGCCTGCGTCGGATCCTTCTCGTCGTTCAGGACGTCGTGGCTGTTGACCTTGAGGATGAGCGGAACGCGCCCGGCGAACTCACGCGCACCCGCCTCGATGAACCCGAGCGGGGCGGCGAACGCCGAGCAGCCCGTCTCGAGCGACATGCGGAAGTGGTAGCGCGGATCGTAGGCGGAAGGGTTCATCGCGAAGCTGCGTCCCGGGCCGTGCTCGAACCCTTGATCGACCGGTAGGATCACGAGCCGACCGGTTCCAGCCAACCGGCCCGCGCCGAAAAGCCGCGCGAGGTTGGTCAGCGTTCCCGGATTGTCGCTCCCGTACCACCCCAGAATCTCGTTCACGCGTTCGGACAGCGAGGCAGATCTCATCGCACACGCGTCCCCGGGCGTCCTCACCGGTGACTGGCCGACCCGGGACGTTCGCCGCCATCGCCGCTCGGGTGCGCGTCCAAGGGAAATTGGTCGCGCAGCGCGAGCGGCCCGCCGCGCCGAATGTAGATGATCTCCTTGCTGTCGTCGGGACGGACAACCTCGAGCGTCGCGATGAAGCCGGCTTCGCCTTCCAGAACCCAGATCTCCTTCGGGGTGATCACGACGTGGTCGATGTCCTCGAGCATCACCCGGAGCTCCTGGGCCCTGGGATCGTAGGTCAGACCGAGCAATCGCAGCGCCGATACCTCGAACTGATCGCCGAGCGTCGGCGAAATGAGCTCGATGGTGGCCGCGCCGGGAGCTTCGCCCGTCAGGTGGTCGCGGGTGAAGCGATCGAAGTAGTCTCTCCACTGTTCTGGCGGCAAGCGTCTCGTCGTGGCCATGCCATCAGCTTGAGCATTCTCGATGGTTCGTCTACCCAACCCGGGTCGAATCCGGAATCACCTGACCCGGACGGATCCCGCGCTCGGAGCGAAGTTCGTTCTCCGCTCGTGAAGGACCTTCCGGTAGCTCGCTCGGTTGCAGCTCGTCTGCTCACGCGAGCTGGCTGGGGAGCTGGGGCGGGTTCGTGAACCGGAGGATCTCGTGGGCCTGCCTTTCGTAGCCAACCTGTCGCTCGCGGACCCGACCGTCTGGCACTTCGCGCACCCACGGCGCGGCCGCCGGACCGCGCGCGTGCAAGCGCGGATCACCGTCGACGCCACGACCGCGGTGCACGCAGCCGTGCTGGCGAGCGCCCGTACGCATCGGTCTGGAGCGTCGTCCCCCGCCACATGATCGCTCCGCCCCAGTTGACGGGTGCCTGTAAACAGACCGACCTGAGCCCCGTCCGAAGGTGCGCCGGGACGGGGAGGTGTTCCGCGAGGCGGTGCTGGGAGACGGGCTCACCAGGATATCTGGTTCCCTTCAACTCGACCCACGGACCCCGCGCAGCGAAGTCCAGGTCGGTCTTGCTCAGCGCGGGGTGATGCTTTGGCCGCCCCACTGCTCGGGGGCGGTGTCGACGAGTGTCTGCGTGAGCACCCACTGGTGACCGAAGGGATCGGTGAACGCGGCCTGGCGCTCGCCGTACTCCCAATCGCGCAGCGGATCGCTCTCTATGGCTCCGCGTCCGATCGCGCGCGCGAGCACCGCGCCGGCGTCCTCGACCTTGAGCATCACCTGATGCGAGCGATCGGCGGTCGGAAGGCGGCGGCCTGGCCGGACCTCGGCGACGATCAGCTCGGCGGCGCCGCTCGGTAGGCCGAGCTGCGCTCGGTGACCCTCGCCGATCCGCACGTGCTCGACGAAGCCCAGCACCTCGCCGTACCACGCGACGGCATCGCGGACGTCGTGAACGATGAGCACGGGGACGACGCGAGCGTGGGGCGCCGAGCGGTTGGTGAGCATACTTGCGACACTAGCACCACGGCGAGCTGTCTCGGGTCGCCTGAGGTTACTCGACTCTGTCCTTTGACTTACGTTGCCGATCGCCGCTTCACCGACGGTCCGGGTCCGTCGCGCTTCGTCCCAGCGCGGCCCCCGTTTCTCGCCTTCTTTGTGGGATCGCCGTGGGTCGTCGCAACCTCTGAGCGCAATCAGCTCGCCCAGGCGGAGGCCGGCTCAGTGCTGCCCTGAACCGGCGGCCCCTCCTGGGGCTGCCGCCCGGGGGGCGATCGCCTGGGAGGCTGCTTGCTGGGCGGCGATCAGAGGCTGAAGTTGCTTCGCCAGCGCCTGCCGGTCGAACGGCTGAGCCGGCGCGGTGATCGTCGGCCTGGCGTTCTCTCCGTGCGCGGTCAGCTCGAACACGATCAGCCGGCCTCTCGCGTCCGCTGCGGCCTGCATCTTCACGAGCCCGAAGAGGGGCACGTCCTTGCTGATCCAGCAATCGACGACCGCGCCGGTGGCACCCTTCTCCTGATAGTGCTCGGCCCGCGGGTACGCCCCGGCGGCGACGGTCACGCTCTCGACCCCCACGCGCTGCCTGGGATCGGGCTTGCGGAAGCTCTGCACCTGCGCCCCGACGATCTGCATGGGGATCAACATGGGCGGGTTCTCTCCGAGCTGGACCACGTGTCGATCGGATTGAAGGTCGGCGCCGGTGTCGTTGCTGATGGAAGACCGCAGGGCGGTCCGCCCCAGGGGCGCCATCGAGCCCCCCTCGACGATGGTTTCGATCTCGGTGACCTTCCCGTGGTGGCCGACCACCACCATCTTGAAGGACGTGCTGTTGCCGCCGGCGTCGGACATCCGGTACGTCGCCCAGCGCCCGACCGGGACCTTGCCGATCGGCAGGCCCAGCGGGATCGAGGCCAGCGCGGGCGCGCCCGGCGCCGCCGCCTGAGCAAAGGCGGTGGCTCCGAGCGACACCGCTGAGAGCAGAGATAGAGGAGCGATGGCAAACATGGCGCGATTCATCGGGAAAGTATTTGGCATGAGGGCGGCGGGTGGCGTTTCGGAGGCGCCGCTACGACGCGGAACCACTGGATGGCGGCGTCGATGGGCTACATCCCCGCCTCAGAGCCCGTCGGCCCGGTCCTCGATGTCGTTGGCGCGGTCGAAGTTCTTGGCGGCGGCGGCTTCCAGATCGCTCGCATGCTGATAGTAGTCGACCGCCATCTGGGCGTCCGCGGCCATTTCGGAGGCCCGCAATATGGGGGGGAGCCGCCCCATGTCGCGCGTCGCGTAGTCCGTGGCGCCACGGATGACCGCCTTCAAGCTCTGCTTGGCCGCCCACTTCCCTTCTCCGCCGTCTTCCGGGATAGAGGGCAAGAGTGTCGCGGCGCCCTTCCGCGCGCGGCGGGCGGCCTCCAGTTCGAGGTTCGCCAACTTGCGGAGGTTGTCGGGGCTGGCTCCCGGAGCGAGGACCGAGATGTGATTGTGGGGATTGACGAGGGTCTGCACCCAGTTTTCGTTGGCACCCACGTAGGCCTTCATCCGTGCCTGCCCGTTCTTGTCGCCCGCGATGCTGACCGTGTGGAGCGTCTTGACGTCGACTACGATGAGGACTTCGGGGACGGTCGCGACGGGCGGTTGTCGTGATGTTGGCTCCGGGGGGCTGCGGCCGGTCGGATCCTGTACCGTCAGGGGGTTGTTGTACGCGTACGTGTACAGCCCGAGGTTGGATGGGTTCTTGAGGCCGTCGTTGGGCCCCCCCTTCGCATAGCCCCGAAGCGCCGGATCCGCGCTGAGCCACAGCGACGACCGTGGGTCGAGGTAGCGCGCTCCGACGTAGTAGAGATTGCTCTCGGCGTCCTGCTCCTGGCCATTGAACTTGTACGTGTTCTTGGTGGTGTCGGTGCGGACATCCTCGACCCAGGTCTCGCCGAACGGAAAGTATTCGTTGTGCTGGACGACGGTCCCGGAGGAGTCGGTGATGTAATTCGAGCTCTGCAGATGGTCGGTCTGGTAGTAGTAGAGCCGCTTCGTCCCCCCGTTCGGGGTGATCGAGCTCGCCAGGCGCTCGTCCCCGAGCATGACGTTGTAGGTGGTCGAGGTCCCGCGCCGGTCGGTGAAGTACGGGTTCACGTAGTAGGTGTCGGTGCCGGCACGCTTGATGGCTCGCTGCCCGTTCGCCCGATAGAAGTAGGTGGTCGAGGCCCCCCCGCTGAGATTGTAGCTGCGCATGTGATCGAGCTCGTTCCAGGTCACGTTGCGCCCCGTCGATCCGGTCTTCAGCGATAGCTGGTTTCCGTCCGCGTCGTACACGCCCGTCTGCCCGTTGAAGGTGGTCACCGCGTGCGGCCGCGGCCCCGCGTAGGTGTACGTGGCATTGTACGTCGTCGCGGTGACCGGCTGGGCGGCTGC
>Ga0068853_100000306_pt1 | contig 34411 bp, 29 predicted proteins | sample KBSCornC32_FD_65655 | JGI IMG/M metagenome (GOLD analysis project Ga0068853, IMG submission 65655) | Corn rhizosphere microbial communities from Kellogg Biological Station, Michigan, USA - KBS Corn C3-2 | ecosystem: Host-associated > Plants > Roots > Rhizosphere > Soil ... | reverse complement strand
TATCGGTCGGCTCTGGCGGCGCGGGCGGCGCGAAGGCCGGATCAGGCGGCGCTGCTGGCGGGCCGGCTGGCTCTGGCGGGGCGGGCGGCCTGACGGACGTCAGCACGTTCACCGCGACCACGTGCACCATCACGCCGACGGTCACGACCGCCGCGAAGATCCCCATGGTCGGCATCGCCACCTTCACCACCGACATGCCCTCGGCCGAGCGCGCGATCATCCAGTTCGGAAAGACGACGGCCTACACGCTGGAGGCGCCCGTCAACTGGGCCGACTCCATGCACAAGACGTTGCTCCTCGGCATGCCGGCGAACACGGACGTGCACTATCGGATCGTCGTCATCGCAGGAGACAAGGCGTGCCTTCAGACCGACGCGACCTTCAAGACCGGCGCGCTGCCGAGCGGCGCGCCGGCCAGCACGGCGCCCCAGAAGGGGACGAGCACCGCGTCCCCCGCGCCCGGGTTCATCATCGCGGAGTCAGGATCGTTCGCGTACATCGTCGACAACCTGGATGGCTCGGTGGTGTGGGCCTACAAGTTTCCGATCAGCCTGACGCGGGCGCTGATGTCCTGGGACGGCAACTACATGTTGGCGCGCGACATCGGTCCCTTCGACGCCGGCAGCGGCGGATCGATCTACCGCGTCGGAATGGACGGCGCCGGCGAGATGAAGCTGACCTTGTCCGGGGGAACGCACCACGACTTCACGGTGATCCCGACGGGGATCGCGTACCCCGCCAAGGTGGCGGCCGGGGGCTGTGACAGCCTCTTCACCGCGGGCGTCGACGGTTCGGGCTCGAAGGCGCTCCTGGACCTGGACGTCGTGTTCGGCAAGTTCAAGATCGGCGGGGGCGCGCAGGCCATGGAGAAGTGCCACGTCAACGCGCTCCGGTACTACAAGGACACCGACAGCTTCTCGGTGTCCGATCGCGAGAAGGACGCCATCGCCTTCATCTCGAGCAAGGGCGAGGTCCTGGGCTCGGTGGGCGCCACGCCGACCGGCACCACGCCCAACCACGCCAAGGCGGAGGGGGCGGACTCACAGACCACCTCGACCTGGCGGGTCCAGCACCAGCACGATCAGTACGAGCCGAACAAGATCGTTCTGTGGTCGAACGGAAGCTTCCAGGGCGGGACCTCGAAGGTCCTCCACTACACGATCAGCGGCGCCACGGCGAAGCTCGACTGGCAGTACACGGGCACGGGCAGCGCCCCCACGCTCAGCGGCGCCCAGCACCTGGGGAACGGGAACTTCCTGGCGACGAACAGCCAGTCCGGCACGACCCACGAGATCGATCCCAGCCAGAAGCTGGTCCAGTCGTTCACGGGGCTCTGCAAGGGCGGCTATTCGCAGCACCGGCCGACGCTGTACGGTCCTCCGCCGGGACGGTGAGGGGGCGCGGTCGCTTCAGTTTCGGTCGTGCCCCTCGAGAGCGACGGGGGTGAGCGCCAGATCGCCGTCGCCGCGGTCGTTCACGTCGCCGACGCCGAGGCGGCCGAACTGGTTCGAGCCCCAGCAGGTCACGGCCGGGCCGTGGACCGCGCACGTGTGGTTGGCGCCCGCCGCGATGCTGGAGGCGCCGACGTCGGGGGCGCCCAGCCGGACCGCCAGGCTGGTCCCCTTCTCGGCCTCGTCGTCCCCCTGATTGGCGGTGGACCCGATCCCGAGCTCGCCCGACGCGTTCAGGCCCCAGCATCGCACGGAGAAATCGGTCAGGAGGGCGCAGGTGTGCGCGGCCGCCGCCGCGATCGCCCGCGCCGACAACCCGGGCCCCAGCTTCACCGCCGGAAGGAGGTCGCCCAGCTCGGCGACGTTGGCGCCGCGTGGTTCCCGGTGGCCGAGGCCGAGCTGGCCGGCCCGATTCATTCCCCAGCACTTCACGTCGCCGGTCTCGGCCAGCAAGGCGCAGGTGTGGAAGCCGCCGGCGGTGACCTGAACGGCCTTGCGTCCCTCTCCCAGCGGAACGGGACGCAGGCCCGCGCCCATGTCGGCGGGATCGAGCCCGCGGCTGCGCGTGTCGCCGGCGCCGAGCTGACCGTGATCGTTCCATCCCCAGCACTCGACCACCCCGGAGCCGGCGAGCACGGCACAGGTGTGGTACGCGCCGGCGGCGATGGCCACCGCTCGGGCGTGCGAGGCGGGACCATCACCAGGCCCGAGATCGACGGCCGGCAGGGCGTCGCCCATCTCGCCGGGGCGGTCCCCGCGGTTGCCGGGCGCGCCGAGCCCGAGCTGTCCGAAGCGGTTGTCGCCCCAGCATTTGACCAGACCGTCCTCGAGCAGCGCGCAGGTGTGATAGAGGCCGGCCGCGATGGCCGTGGCGCTGCGGCCGCTGCCCAGGTCCACGACCGCCAGCGCGTCACCCAGCTCCTCGCTTCGCCAGCGCGGCCGCGCGTCGCTCTGCCCGAGCTGACCAAGGCCGCCGTCGCCCCAGCACTTGACCTCGCCGCGATCGAGGAGCGCGCAGCTGTGCCGGCCACCCAGCGCGAGCGCGACGGCGGTCCGGCCCGTGCCCAGGGTGACGGGAGGGAGCTCGGCGCCCATCTCACCCTGGTTGTCGCCCCGGTCCGCTTGATCGGCGACGCCAAGCTGGCCCGAGGCGTTGCGCCCCCAGCACTTGACGGTCCCGGCGAGCACGGCGCAGGTGTGCGCCTCGCCGGCCGAGACGCGCCACACGCAGGACGTCCCTGCCGAGCAGTAACCTCCCGTGCAGGCCATCCCCTGCGGACAGCCGACCTCCGCGGTGCACGTCAGGACGCAGTCGACGTGGCGCGGTCGGAAGCAGGTGATCGTGGAGAGCACGACGACCAGCAGCCGCATCCCGCGCGGGAAGCACCGGGCCTGCCGCGGCGGCGGCGCGCTTTCAACGCACGCGCGCGATGTCGAAGGTCGTCGCATGGTTGGGACGTTCAATCACGGCCTGGAATTGACCGACGGCCACCTCGTCGTTGGTCGGTGAGGTCAGACCGCTTCGGTTCGTGGAGTCCTCGTCGCTGCTGTAGACCCAGCGCTTGAGCGTGACCCAGCTGGGCTGAGGCCCGTCGAAGTCGTGAAAGACCGCATAGGGAAAGCCAAGGTCGGGAAACGCCGCCATCGTCTCCTCGCCCGCGGCGGCCCAGCGAAAGAAGCAGAAATGCAGCGTCGTGGTGCTGTCGGCGGCGGTGGCCGTCTGGTTCGGGCCCAGGTGGCCGAGGGCGGTCCACGCCATCGCGTCGCCGAGGTCGTCCTCGTCGTCGATCTTCCTGACCATCTCCACCGACGAAGCAGGGCAGGGTGCATCGCCCAGCTTCAACAGGGCGTAGAACTGATCGGTGGCCGCGGGATCGGCGGTCAGCGCCTTGAAAGAGCGCCCGTCCACGCGGCAAAAAGGGAGCCGGACGTGGCCACCTGGCAGGCTTGGAGAAGACGGCACGCACGAAGGCTCGTATTTCCCTGTCTGCGGAAGGACCCAGAACGCTTCGCCTCGAGAGCCGGATCCTTCCGAGCAGCTGGTGTCTATCTCGTTGAACAACCTGATCTGCACCGAGTCCCGTCCGGCGCCGAGCGGACAGTCGCCGAACCCGTTGGGCTGGTAGGCCAGGATGCCGAGCGCGGTGGACTCGGGTCCGCAGTCGGCGGGGATGCGCGACGACGCGAGCAGGGTGGTGGTGACGGACGTCGAGTCGCACATCACGTCGCCGACCGCCTGCCCCGCCAGCAGGTCGACGTCCAGCGCCGGGGCGTCACCGGCGGTCAGGGTCAGGGTGAGCTTCTGGACCTCGGTGGTGACGTGAACCAGACCGAGCACCAGCTCGCACGGCGCGGGCGCGACCAAGGTGGCGACGGCGGGGTCGGACGGCGACACGGCGAGGGGCAGGTGACAGTGGCAGCCGAGGTCGAAGAACAGCTCCGCGGAGCCGTCGGCGCCGGCGCTGATGGCCACGGTCGCGCCCCCGAGCGGCTCCAGCAGTGGCTGGTCCCCCCCGCAGCTCGCCACGAGGTGCGCGTCCGGGTGGAAGGTCCAGGTGCCGATGAATGGCGACGACGGCACCGGTTCGGCCTGCAGGCGCGCGCTGCGGGCCGCGCGTCCACCCACGAGCGCGCCCGCCATCATCAAGGTCAGCGCCCCCGGGACGAGCGCGCGCCGCCATGCCCTGGCCTTCACTTCGCCTCCCACCAGGCCCACGTGGCCAGGCCCGCGGCCAGCAGCGCGCCTACGCCGGTGCCGATGGCCAGACGGTCGCTGAGGACGCCCGCGCGCTCGGCGTCCCGCCCGGTCATGGTCCACGCGTTCATGGGCGTGAAGCTGTCCGAGACCTGATCGCTCTTGCTTCCCGCGCGCCAGGCGAAATAGCCGCTGGCCGACGCCAGCACAGCGGCGGCCACGGCCAGGCTCACACCGCGGCGGTGCCAGCCGTGGGCGGGAGGGGCGCTGCGGTCGTGGGCGCGCGCGGTCAGATCGAGGGCGATCGGCGTGGCGGGGGCGGGGCGCGCCGCCGCGAGGGCTGGGCCCGGCCGCGAAGCCGTGGCCTCCGCCGGAGCCGGCGCCTCCGACACGCATCGCTCCATGTCGGCGATCCGGGCCGCCGCCTGTTCGGCCGGACGTCCCACCGGGGCCGTGGCCAGGAAGCGGCGATAGAAGGTGAGAGCGTGCGGGCAATCTCCCTTCAGGCGGTAGGCCTGACCCAGGTCGTAAAGCAAAGCGGGCGCCGACGTTCGGGCATACGACGCCGCGAGAAAGTCGATGGCGCCCTGATAGTCCCGTGCCGCGAAGGCGCGCAGACCCTCGAGGTAAAGGCGCCGTCCTTCGTCCCGCTCCGCGGCGGTCCGGCCCTGCGCGGGCCGCTCTGACTCGGGGGGAGGGGCCGGGGCCAGCGCGTCGGCCGGCTCGCCCGCGGTGACGGCCTCGGGCGCGGCTGTCGCAGCCCCGGCGATCGGAAACAGGGCCACGCTGGCAGCCAGAACGGCGGCGCCCCGCCATCGACGGCACCGCCGCCCGGGAGGACGAAGCTCGAGACGGCGTCCTGCCATGGCCAGAGCCCGTGCGGCTACTCCTCGAGCAGCAGGGTCCCGATGCTCAAACGGATCTCGTCACCCATGATCCGCATCATGCTGCGCAGGTCTGCGCTCGTCGCGTCCCAGGCCAGCGCCGCTCGGCCGCGCAGGTCGGAAAAGACGCGCGCCCGGATGGCCGCCAGCCTCCGAGCGACCGTGGCCCGATGAATGCGATAGATCCGGCCGATGACGTCGATGCTGAGCCCATCGATGACGTGCAAGCGCAACAGGGTCTTGTCGCGCGGCTCCAGCGCGACCAGGCTGTCTCGCAGGACCGCGGTCAGCTTCTCGCGGCAGGTCTCTTTGAGGAGCTGCGCTTCGGGGCTTCCGTCGAAGGCTTTCCAGACATCCCCGACGTTCTGGTCGAGGTCGGCGGCCAGGGGCTGGCCAGCCTGAGCGACGACGTCCAGCGCCACCCGGACCGCGGTGGCGCGGACCCAGGCCCCGAGCGGGCCGCTGCCGCGATAGCGCCCGATGCCGGGCCGCTCGCCGCACAATTGCTTCACGCGCACGCGCTGCCGGACCTCGTCCAGCAGGTGGGGAGCCAGCCGGAAGCGCGCCACGTATCCCGGAACCTCCGACAAGAATCGTTCCTCGAACAGGCGATGCGCTTCGGCGTCGCCCTCGGCGCAGGCGAAGGCGAGGTAGATCTCCTCGGAGCGAGCCGCCAGATCCGGCTCTGTGATCCCGATCGCTACGGCCCGCGAGGCAAAGCGATCGGCGTCGAGCCGAAGGCCGGTCCAGGCCTGTCGCGCACGCTCGAAGGAGGCCTCCATATTGGCGCTTGCCTGCTTCACGGTGGGCGACCTAATCTAGCGGCTGCGGCATTCCATCTCAAGCTCATCCGTCCCAGGGAAAGGTGTTGCGTGGAGAGGTGTCGCCGCAGCAAGAAGAGCGCGGATCGGCGTGGCAACAGCAAGCTCTCATACAGCGCCCTCGCCTGCGTGTCTGTCGTCCGGGGCGTGCGTCGCGTACCTGACCGGGAACGGCGACGCGCCGTCCGCGCGGGACCTGCACGAGCACCTCGATCATTGCGAACGTTGCCGGGTGCTGGTGGCAGAGACCGCCGGCGCGATGTTCGCGAACGGCGTCGCTTCCAGAGCCACGGTGCGAACGCTGGGCGACGGAGAGAAGGTGGGCGGGCGCTACGAGATCCTCGGTTTCATTGCCAGGGGTGGAATGGGCGAGGTCTACGAGGCCTTTGACCTGATATTGCGTGAGAAGGTCGCGCTCAAGACATTGTCGCCAACGACCCTCGATCAAAAAGACGCGACCGAGCGGTTGATTGCCGAGGTCCGCCTGGCCCGCAAAGTGACGCACGTCAACGTTTGCCGCGTCCTGGAGTTCGGCCTGCACCATGTGCAGCAGGACGCGGGCGTCGAGGTGATCCCGGTCCTGACCATGGAGCTGCTTCATGGTGAGACCCTCCGGAGCCGGCTCCGCCGGACAGGCCGCCTTGATCCCGATCACGCTTTGTCCGTGCTCGAGGAGATCAGCCGGGGGCTCGGGGCGGTGCACGACGCCGGGATCGTGCACCGCGACTTCAAGCCCGAGAACGTCTTCCTGGTTCGTGGGCCCGGCGACAGCGAGCGTGCGGTGGTGATGGACTTCGGGCTGGCGCGAGCCCTCGAAGCCAACCGGGGACTGCCCGGCTCGAGCACCGGCGCGATGATCGGGACCGTCGCCTACATGGCCCCCGAGCAGGTGGAAGGGCAGCCGCCCACCCCCGCGTTCGACGTCTATGCGCTGGGGGTCGTGGCGTTCGAAATGCTGACCGGGCAGCTCCCCTTCGTCGCCGATTCGGCGCTGACCATGGCGACGTCACGGCTCAGGCAGGAGCCACGGCGCCCCTCGTCGCTGCGCCCCGATCTGCCGCCCGTCTGGGACGCGGTCATCGGCCGGTGCCTGGCGCGCGATCCCAGGCGGCGATTCCGCAGCGTCCACGACGTGATCGCCGCGCTCGAGCGGACCTCGCCGGCCAGTTCGCGGCGGCGCGGGTGGCTGAGCCCTCCGCGTGTCGCGTTCATGACCCTGGGCCTTCTGCTGGTGGGAGCGACCGTGGGCGGAGCGACCGCGGTTCGACGGCGCGCGCGGCGTCCTGCCGACCGGCCTGCGGCGGTCATGCGCCTGCCCGATCCGGCCCCCGCGGTTTCGTCGCCGCCGGTCGTACGACCGGCGGTGACGGCGGCCACCCCGGCGGCGAGCGAGACCTGTGAGCCAGCGCGGGCCGCCGGTGGGCGCGTCACGCCGGAGCCGCGCGCGCGGAGACGGGGACGCCTGGTCCCGGCGGCTCCGGGCGCCGTCTCGGAGGCGGGCCGGCCCCCTCTTCACCGAGCCCAGGGGGAGGGTGATGACGACCTCATCGATCCATTCCTGCCGACACCCGCTCCCCGCTGACCGAGGCAGCGTTCGTGGATCTCCGAGCTGCGCCGACGGTCCCGCGCGAGCGATCCGACGGGCCGCTCGCGGTGCCCGGCGAAACCTGGTCCTACCGGTCGGAGGGGCGCTGGGCGCGTGACTTCGGTGAATTGATCTCGGCCGCGCCGCCGCCACCGCCGCCATGGCCAGGCTGAGAGGCGGTCGTCGCGGCAGGGGCCACCACCTGGACCTGCGCGCCGTCTTCGACCTCGTTGCCGACGTTCAGCGCCACGCGCTCGCCGACCGCGACGCCGTCGAGCAGGCGGACGTTCTTCCCGTCGTCGTCCGCCACGCTGACGGGCCGGTAGCGGAGGTGGCCGCCGCCGTCCACGACCGGGACGAACGCCTTGTCCTGCCGGGTCACGAGGGCTTCCACCGGGATCTCGGGCAGGGGAGGGGTCTTCACGCGGATCGACACGCGCACGAAGCTCCCCGGCAGGATGGCGCCGTCGGCGTTGTCCACGTCGATCTCGGTCAGCATGGTCCGCGTCCGCGGCGCCAGCTCGCCGGCGACGCGCGAGATGGCCGCCTTGCGCACGAAGCCCGGCTTCTCTGGCACGCGCAGCAGCGCGGGGTCGCCCACGCGGACGAGCGAGGCGCTGCCCTGATCCAGGTAGACGTAGATACGCAGGCGATCGGTCTTCGACACGGTCACGACGGGGACCGCGCCGGTCTGCGCGTTGGTGGCCGCCTGGATCAGCGCGCCCGGATCGGCGAAGCGCGCGGTCACCGTCCCGTCGAAGGGCGCCCGGATCGTGCGGTAGTCGCGCTGGGCGTTGATGGACGCCTGGGTGGCCTCGGCCACGTCCGCGTTGGCGCGGGCCAGATCGGTCTCCTGCTTCGAGACGACGCCCGACGGGCTGAGCGCGTTCACCCGGTCGGCGTTGATGCGCTTGTTCCGGGCATCGGCCGTGGCGGCCGCGTACTGCTGGTCCAGCTCGGGCGAGGCGATGTTGGCGATGATCTGGCGGGCCTTCACGCGGTCGCCCTTGTCGACGCGCATGTTCGTCAGGTAGCCGCTCACCTTGGCGTAGAGGGTCACGCTCAGGAAAGGCCGGGCCTCGCCCTGCAGCACCAGCTCGCGCTCCGGCGCCGACTGGGCGACGGTCGTGACCCGCACGCGCGGGCCGCGGGCCTGCTCCTCGGTCCGACCGCACGCCTCTTCGGCGGCGCGCGAGGTGCGGCGCGCGCCCAGGCCCCAGACGCCCAGGAGCGTGGCGCCGAGCGCGCCGATGCCGGCGAGGTACATGAAGATCGATCGACGCACGGGCGACATGTCAGGCCTGGCTCCCCTGCGGCTCGGCTGCGCCGTGCGGCTCGGCCCCGCGCTCCTCTTCCAGGAATCGCCGTTCCATGACGTGCTTGGTGGGCAGCTTCACGCGCAAGGTGGCGTAGACCGCGGGCACCACGAACAGCGTCACGAACGTGGCCACCGCCAGCCCGCCGATGACGGCCCGGCCGAGCGGCGCGTTCTGCTCGCCCGCCTCGCCCAGGCCCAGCGCCATGGGCACCATCCCGATGATCATGGCCAGCGCGGTCATCAGGACCGGGCGCAGGCGCGTGCGCCCGGCCTCCAGCGCCGCCTCCAGCGGCGTGACGGGCCTGTCGCTCTCGACCCGCAGATCGTTGGCGAAGCTGACCATCAAGATCGAGTTCGAGACGGCGATGCCGACGGCCATGATCGCTCCCATCAAAGATTCCACGTTCAGCGTCGTGTGTGTCACCGCCAGCATCCACAGGATGCCGACCAGCGCCCCGGGCACCGCGACCATGATGATGAACGGGTCGAGCCACGACTGGAACAGCACCACCATCAGCAGGTACACGAGCACGATGGCCAGGATCAGCCCGAGGCCCAGGCTCTTGAACGACCGGTTCATGACCTGATTCTGGCCGCGCACGGTGATCCGCATGCCGGCGGGCAGGGGACCGAGCTCGCTGATCTTCTTCTGGATGTCGGCGGTGACGGAGCCGAGGTCCCGGTCCTCGACGCTGGCGGCGATGTCCAGCACGCGCTGAACGGTGTAGTGGTTGATCTGGACGGGGCTGGCGCTCGCGCGCACGCCCGCCAGGCTGGCCAGCGTGTGGGTCGGCGCCTCGGGGACGTCGGAGGGGGCCGTGGGTGCCGCCGGTTGCAACACCGCCGCGCCGGGGGCGGTGACCGGGGTTCCCATCAAGCTGGACACGGAGCCGAGCTCGCGCAGCGGCGTCTTGACCACCACCGTGTAGTTCACGTTGTTCTTCGGGTTCAAGAAGTACGAAGGCGCCACCAGCCCGCTCGACGACAAGGAGATGAGCATGTTGTTCGCGACGTCGCGCTGGCTGATGCCCATCTGGGCGGCGCGCTCGCGGTCGACGTCGACGTTGAGGGCCGGGTAGTCCAGCACCTGGACGATGTGCACGTCGGCCGTGCCGGGGACCAGGGCCACGGCGTCGCGCAGTCGGCGCGCGATCGGATACGACTTCTCGAAGTCCGCGAACTCGATCTGCACGTCGACGGGGGCGGACAGCCCGAAGTTCAGCACCTGGCTGACGATGTCGGCGGGCTGGAAGTAGGCGGCGGCGCCCGGGAAGTCGTGGGCCAGCATGGCGCGGATCTGGCGCATGTAGCCGGCGCTGGGCGCGTGCCCCGGCTTCAGCGCGATGAGCAGCTCGGCGTCCATTCCGCCGACGTTGTCGGTCTGGACGAACGCCAGGTTGTACGAGATGGGGACCCCCAGCATCACGTTCAGGGTCTCGAGCTCGGCGGGCGGGATGATGCCGCGGATCTTCGTCTCCACGTCGGCCACGATCGACTCGGTCTTCTCGATGCGGGTTCCGGGCGGCGCGCGGAAGTGCAGCTTCATCAGGCCGGCGTCGACCGTGGGGAAGAAGTCGGTGCCCACCACGCGCACCAACCCGAAGCTGCAGAGCGCGATCGCGCCGCCGACCAGCAGCACGAACCGGCGGTGGGCCAGCACCGCGGCCAGGATCCCCGCGTAGAAGTCGCGAAAGTGGTCGAAGGCGCGATCGCGCCGCTCGTTGAACCGGTGCGCGAAGCGGGTCCAGCCTCTGGCGCCGGGGCTCAACGGGCCGTGGTGCTCGCTGGCCATCAGCAGGCGCGCCAGCGCCGGCACCAGGGTTCGCGAGAGCAGGTAGGACGCCAGCATGGCCAGCACCACGCTGAGCGCGAGGGGCGTGAACAGGAAGCGCGCCGGTCCTTCCAGCAGGACCACGGGGAAGAAGACGATGCAGATCGACAGGGTCGCGACGATGGCGGGCAGCGCGATCTGGTGGGCGCCGTCGAGGATCGCGCGGGTGAGCGGCTTGTCGAGCAGGCGGTTGCGGTGGATGTTCTCGACCTCGACGGTCGCGTCGTCGACCAGCATCCCGATGGCCAGGGCCAGGCCGCCCAGGGTCATGATGTTGATCGAGTGCCCGGTCAGCTTCAGCCCGGCGATGGCCGAGAAGATGGCGAGCGGGATCGAGGTGCAGACGATGACCATGCTGCGCCAGCTGCCCAGGAAGACGCCGACCATCAAGGACACCAGCAGCGACGACACGATGGCCTCGCGGACGACGCCGGCGATGGCGCCGCGCACGTACAGGGACTGGTCGAAGTCGATCTTCAGCTCGAGGCCGTTGGGCGCGGCGGCCTTGATGGCGGGCAGGGCCTCGCGCACGGCGTCGACCACGGCCAGCGTCGAGGCGTCCGAGTGCTTGAGGATGGCCAGGTAGGTGGCGCGGCGGCCGTTCACGCGCACCACGTTGGTCTGGTCGGCGAAGCTGTCGTTGACGCGCGCCACGTCGCCGAGCAGCACGGGCGCGCCGTTCACGATCTTGACGGGGATCTTCGCGAACTCCGAGACGTTCGGGGGGCTGGCGTTCAGCAACACGTTGTACTCGCGATCGCCGATGCGCGCGGTGCCCGCCGGCAGGATCACGTTCGACGCCTGCAGCGCGTTCACGACGTCGCTCGGCGAGAGGCCCTTGGCGGCCAGGCCGATCGGATCGATGTCGACGTTGATCTGGCGGGCCTTCCCCCCGAACGGCGCGGGGGTCGACAGGCCCGGGATCGTGAACAGCTTGACCCGGATGAAGTTGAGGCCGTAGTCGAAGATCTGCTGCTCGGGCAGCGTCTCGCTGGTCGCCGTCAGCTGCGCGACCGGGACGTTGGACGCGTTGAACTGGATGACGTTCGGCGGCTGCATGCCGGGCGGCGTGATGCGCAGGATGGTCGTCGAGACCGAGGCGATCTGCGCGATGGCGGCGCCGATGTCGGAGTTCGGCTGGAAGTAGATCTTGAGCATCCCGATGCCGGGGATCGACTGCGACTCGATGCGCTCGATGCCGTTGACCGTGGTCGAGTAGGCGCGCTCGCTGATGAGGACCACCCGCCGCTCCATGTCCTGCGCGGGCAGGCCGGGGTAGTTCCAGATCACGGCGACCACCGGGATGTCGATGGCCGGGAAGATGTCGACGATCATTCGCGACAGCGAGAGGATCCCCATCACGAAGATGAGGATGCACATGACGGCGACGGTGTAGGGCCTCCGCAGGGCCAGTCGGACGATCCACATGCGCTAACCGTCGCCCTCTTCTGACACCCCCGTCGCCGAAGTCAAACCGGGGGACATTTCGTAACATGCGCCGCCGCGCGGGTCGTGGCGGCGCCCTGGTCGCCGCAGAGCACGCCGACCACGGTACCGGAGAGATTCAGGATCTCGAGCCAGGACCTCGAGCCAGGACCTCGAGCCAGGACCTCGAGCCAGGACCTCGAGCAAGGACCTCTGGCAAGCCGGTGTCACGCCCGGGTCGAACCCCGCGTTCGGCGCCGAATCAGAAAGCCAGAGGTCTGCCTGTAGACGGACGTGGCCGCCGCCGTTATCCTGGCCCCGCCCGAGTGTGGCCTGTCTAGACGAGGAGGGTTGCGGATGTATGAAATTGGGTATCGGGTCAAGTTGCGAAGCGGGAAGACCGGGGTGATCGCGTCGAAGCTCGGAACGGAGGGCTACGTGGTCACGCTGGACGATGGCGCCGGACGCGTTCGGGTCCCCTCTTACGACGTCATGGGGGTCGTCGGCACGCAATGCCTGGACGGCGGCGCGGGACGGAAGGTGTTCTTCACGCCGACGTTCGAGGAGAAGCTGTCGGCAGCGGCGGTGCGCGTCGTGCAGGTCGCGTACACGGATGCCGTCGACCGCCTGATCCGGTGCAAGGTCGCGATGAGCCAGGACCTCCTGACCCTCGATAACGCGGCCCCCGCCAGCATGCGCCTGCAGATGGCTGCCTTCATCTGTTTCAACCTGCCGTTCGGGTCGAAGAACGTCGAATACAAGAACCTGATGCAGTACTGCCGCCAGGTCGTCGACGGTGTCTTCCGCGGCATCACGAAGGACAGGTTCGTGATCTGCGAGGTCGGTAAGACGAACATGAAGCTGGCCAACGGCCAGCTGGTGGCGGGCTATGTGCCGACGTTCGGGCTCGAGACGTTGAGCATGTATCTGTATGGATCCTCCGCTCATCAGTACTTCAAGCAGAGCTGCCCCTTGAGCGGCGAGGTCCACGTCAATGTTCACGACTTCATCAAGAACTCGTGGCAGATCTGCCAGACCCTCATCCACGAGGCGACGCACAAGTTCTGCCGCACCATCGACGTTCACTATCTGGGAGCCGGCGCCGTCTCGATCATGAAGACGTTCATCACGTTGCAGGCCGGAGGGATTCCGATGACTGTCAGCCAGATCGAGAAGGCGATCCACGTGAGCGACAACGAGCTGGCCAGCAAGAGGCCTCAGGACCTCCTCAACAACGCCGACAGCTTCGCCTACTTCGTGATGCTGATGACGGAATGAGCCCGGGCCCGCTTCGGTCCGGGCACACGCGTCGCATGGCCCCGCCTGCCGCCTCGCTCGACGATGGTGGGTGGAACTTGCGCGAAGCGCGTTACCATCGACAGGCGGCACGACACCGGGGGACAACGATGCGTGAAGTCTCGACATGTCTGAAGGCGGCGGCGTTCATGATGGGGCTCGTTCTTGTGTGCTCCGGTGGCTGCGGGGTCAAGAAGGCCGTCGACGGGCCCAGTCTCGACGGCGGCGCGGGCGGCACCGACGGTGGTGAAGGTGGCACCGGCCCGATCGGAGGTCGCGCGGGGACAGGCGGCTCGGCCGGGGCCGGCGGTTCGGCCATGGGGGGGCGGGGCGGCGGCGCCGGCGGCATGGCCGGAGGTTGCCCGGCCGGAACCCTCCTCATCTACAACGCGCCCGGCTGCGGTACCAAGGCAAACCGATTTGCCTGAGTACCTCGAGCTTCGGTGGATCCTGCCTGTCGAGCGTGTGCGATTGCGAGGGGAGGATCACCGTCGGCTCCTGTGGCTCGTCATCCAGCCCCTTCGCCTATTTCACGAGCTTCACGGGCTGGGGCGGCGGTACGGTCTGCAATCCCGAAGGCGGCGCGGGCGGTGGCCCGGCGGGAGGCCCCGGCGGTGTCGCGGCGGGGGGCGCCGGGGGCGTCGCGTCCGACAACGACGGCGGCATTGATGCCTGCCCGGGACCCTGTCCTACCGGTGGACGCTCCGGCGATTGATTCAGAAGTATCGACGCTCGATTCACGACTCCGGTCGCAGACGGTCCCGCCACGCGGTCGCCGCGTCCAGCCCGAAGCGCTCGAGCCCCGGGACGGTGGCGTTCGCGATCGGCTCTTGAAAGGTCCGCGAGAGGGCCACGAGGTCGGGCAGACCAAGGGCGCGCTGAGCGTCGGTCAAGGGCCGCGCGTCCGCCGGGACCGCGCCTATCGCCTGCTCGAGGGTGCTGAACGCGTAGCGCAGGTAGCGCTCCAGCGAGCGCCGCACGTCCTCATGCGCCTCGAGCCACGCGCGCCGCGACTCGAGGTAATGAAAACCGAACGTCGAATGAAGGCGCTCGTCGGCCAGCAGCAGGCGATACGCGTCGCGGATCAGAGCATCGGTCGTGTCAGCGTAGCGCTCGACGAGCCGCGCGGCGTTCACCGTCTCGGACAGGCAGCAGCCGTAGATGACGGCCCTCAGCGCATTTTCTTCCGGTCCGCAGTCAGCGTGCGGCCGCGCGCGCACATGCGGGCGCGGGCTGATCCGCGGCTCGCCGCCCATGAGCTCGACCACGCGCGCCGCGATCGCGGTGTGCCTCAGCTCGTCCCCCGCCATCCGCAGGGCGACGGCTTGGAAGTCCAAGGCCTCGTCGATGTCGCGCAGGGCCGCCGCCATGTCGGCGAAGACGTACGCTGATTCGTACTCGGTCTGCATCATCTCCAGCCAGAAGGTGCGCGCCTCGGCGACCAGCTCGGGCGAATACGCGGTCGCGTCGAAGGTCGTCACCAGCGGCTCCGCCGGGCGAGTCGCGGCCTCCGTGGCCAGATACTCGCGCGCGATCGGCGTGGTCGAGAGCGCCGCCGTGAACCATCCGGGGCTGCGCCCGTTCGGATTGTCCGTCACGTGCGCGCCCACGGCGGCTCTGGGGCGGCCCGCGGACCGCCGACACCTCCCGTGCTGCCGCTGCCTGCTGTGCCCCCCGAGCTCCCCGACTGGCCGCCGCCATCACGGCCGCCCGGATTAGCGACCACACCCAAGAAACCGCGCCCGCCCATCTCGGACATTCCGCCGCGCCCGCCCATGCCGGACATCCCGCCGTGGCCCTGTATGCCTCCGACGCCCACCCCGCCAGCGTGACCACCCGAACCGGGGGCGCCGGCCGCACCCACCACTCCGACGAAACCACGCCCGCCTGGACCGTTCGAACCACCCAGGCCGCCCGTCCCCATCGGGCCAGGTCCGCCGCCCAGAGACGTGCCGCCCGCCCCGGTCCCGCCCGCTCCCACGCCACCGTTCCCACCTCCCTCGCCGGCCCCGCCAGTTCCTCCGCCACCGTTTCCGCCGGCCCCGCCCTCACCGCCACCAGCGCCGCCCCGGCCAGCGTGTCCGCCGACACCGCCGGCGCCGCCCGCGCCGCCCTTCGCGGATCCGCCGGTACCGTAGTCGCCGCAGACTCCGGTGCACCCTCCGCAACCCGTGCTGGTCAACACGGTGGCGCTCGCTGCGGTCAAGCCGGCGGCCGCGCCCGAAACCAGCGCCAGTCGTCGCGCGAACTGGATATAGCGAGGCAACGTTTGCACCAGCTTCGCCTTCCTCTGTTCCGGACGTATTCGCTGACTCATGTGCAAACCCATCCTTGATTCGGACGACGAGAGGTTAGCTTCGCGGCGATCGTGACGACAACCGTCGTGAAATGAAACGCGCGAGCGGGAGAAAGTGGGTAGAGGCCGGGGACGTGACCGCTGTCACCACGCGGCTCGGGCCGCGCGGCACCGAAGGACGCGCCCGCGTATCCGGCCGCCCCGGGAGGGACGTTGCCCTCGTTGACGACGCTAGTACCTCAGACCTCCTGCGCGGACGGCCAGGCGCGCCTCACGGCGGCGCTCGCGCAATGGGCCGCCGAGGAGGCGCAGCTCGAAGGAGCGCCGCTCGCGGCCGATGAGCGGGCGGAGCTGCGCCGCCGCGGCGGCGCCGACGCGAAGACGGCGGAGGCTTACCGCCCGCCGCCGCCGCCGTCTCCGAACGTCCGCGTCACCTCCTGTCCGCGCTGAGACACCCCGCGCTCCGACGCGCCGGCGACCGAGCTACGGGGACGTCACGGCGGATCTGGAAGCCGACGATCCGGGAGATCTCGAGCCGAGGTGCCGCGCGAGATTGTCGAGCGTGATGCGCGTACCCTGGTCGACCCCCAGCTTCAGGAACGTCTCGAAGTGTTCGTTGCTCGCGCATCGAATCGACACCTCCATCAACGTGCCGTGGTCACGCGGTTCGAAGGTCACCACGCCGACGGCGCCGAGTGCCTGGAAACGGAGGCAGCGGGGGCGGTCGATGAGCTCGTAGGTCCCCTCGAAGGGCGGCGCATGATCCGCGGTCACGAACCGAAAGGCGCCCCTGGGGCGGAGGTCGATGGCGCAGGCCACGAGAGGCGCGCCCGTGGGATCCCACCACGCGGTGACCTGCTCGGGCTGAGTCCAGGCGTCGAAGGCGTCCTCTGGTGAGGCGTCGAGGCGGCGCTCGAAACGGATCTCGTGCTTCTGGCGATCGATCGTGTCGTTCATGGTTTCGTCCTCTTGTGCCGGGTTGATGGCGCCGCCTCTCCGCTCTGGCCGGCGGCATCGGCGTGGTCGGCCCCCGCGGGGATTGCCCGGCTGGCCTCGGCTGCTTACGTTCTGCGATGGCACGCTTCATGGATCTTCGATGATGCGTGCCGCGGTCGAGCCTCCTCTCAAACGTCTCCGCTGCGTGCGTTGCGCTGTCACTCGGCGGTTGCGCTGCGACGGCCGTTTCGTCGGGGCCGCAGCTCGACGGAGCGGGCGCGCTGCTGCCGGCGCGCCAATCCCTGCCGGGGGCCGAGGCGCTGTCGATCCCCGATCTGGGCGTCTGCGCGCGCGATCGTTCACGGCCCATCACCCTCGACCCCGCGCGCCCTCTGACCATCCTCGTTCCTGGCTGCCATTCGTCGCCGGAACAGCTCGCCCCGCTGGCCCATGAGCTCGACGCGCAAGGGCAGCAGACGCTTTGCTTCAGTTACGACGACCGGCAAACGCTGGAGCGCAGCGCCCGTCGGCTGGTGACGGCGCTGGAGACGCTGAAACCGCACCTCGTCTCCCGTTACGTGACCGTGCTGGGGCATAGCCAGGGTGGGTTGATCGCCAGACGTGCCCTGGTGCGGGATCGCCCGCGCGCGTTGCGAGACGACGGCGGCTTTCGTTACGAGCTCGTCACCGTGTCTTCACCCTTCCACGGGATCGAGTCCTCGGCGCACTGCGGATCGATCCTGCTGCACATCGTGACGCTGGGCGCGACGGTGGGCGTGTGCCATCTCGTCGCCGGCGCGAAGTGGGCGCAGATCCATCCGCGCTCGTCCTTCATGCGCCGGCCCGGCTCCCTGCTCCCCAGCGTCGAGCGTCACGTCAAGATCGTCACCGACGAAAGCGGTACCTGCCGGGCCCGCGACGGTACCGGCGGCTGCCGGCACAGCGACTTCGTGTTCAGCCTGGCCGAACAATATACCGGGGCCGTCGATGACGACGTCCGGGCTCACAGCACGCAGATCAAGGCCGGCCACGCCGAGATCGTGGGAGAGGCCGGCGGCCCCCCGTTCAAGCTCATGCAGATCCTCGAGGACGAGCACGTCTTCGCGCCCGTCGAACGCGATCCTCGCGCGACCAGGGCCTCGCTGGCGAGGACGAGCCCTTCGGCGAACATCAACTGACGACGAATGAACGAGCGGACCGTGGCGGCGCGACGATCCGCTCAGTCCGTCCGCGCCATGCCCTCTGCGTTCAGCTCGGCCCAGTCGAGCTCTTCTTCGACGCGATGGAAGGCGTCGTCGCCGATGGTGCCACGGGCGCGCAGCGCCACCAGCATCTCACGTTCGGCGCGCTGGGTGCGGACCAGCAGGTCGAGGTGATCGGGCGGCGGCGCGGGCTCCTGCGGGCCGCCTTCGCCCGCTCGCGACGCCGCTCGCTGGGCCCGCTCCAGGCGCTCCTGCAGCTTCCGCCGCAGCAGGGCTTCGTGCTCGCTCCCCCGGGCCTCGTCGAGCGCGGCCAGCGCGGCCCGCGCGACCTCCTCGCGAGCCAGGCGAACCTCGCGGGTCACGGCGCCGTCGTCCTTCAGGCCCAGCAGCCGCATCAGAGGGCTGATGGTGCTGCCCTGAATGACCAGCGTGCCCAGCACCACCGCAAACGACACGAACAGGATGAGACCGCGCTGGGGGAACGCCGGCGGCAGCGCCAGCGCCGTCGCCAACGTGACGATGCCCCGCATTCCGCTCCAACCGATCACCACCGCCGAGCGCCACGCCGCGCGGGGCGGCTCATGGTTCGTGCGCCCGCGCGCCCGCGGACCGATCCAGCGCCCCAGGATCTCGTGGCACATGACCCAGGCCAGCCGGACCAGCACCACCGCCGTCACCACCGCAGCAGCCGTGGCCAGATAGCTCGCCAGCTCTCGCCCGCTGAGGCTGCTGATGATTGGCTTCAGCTGAAGCCCGACCAGGATGAAGGCCAGCACGTTCAGCACGTGGACCACCACCTCCCAGACCGCGTACGACGGGATCCTCACGCGCGCCCGGACGTTCGAGCGGCGCGCCGCCAGGATGGCGAACACCACCATGGTGATGATGCCGGAGAGGTGCATCGCCTCGGCCAGCAGCCAGACGGCGAAGGTCCCGATGAACTGCAGGATCACCACGGTGGCGATGTCCGTCACCAGCTCGTTGAGCTTCATGATCACCCGCACCATCACGGCGGCCAGCAGCACGCTCCCGAGGCACACCAGGGCCAGCGTCGGGGCGGCGCGGGCGACGGAGAAGGTCCCCGTCACCGCGGCCGCGGCGGCCGTCCGGTAGATGAGCAGCGCGCTGGCGTCGTTGAACAGGCTCTCGCCCTCCAGGATAACCAGCAGGCGGTGCGGCGGGCGCAGCTGTTTCAGGACCGCCGTCGCCGCTGCCGCGTCGGGCGGCGCGACGATCGCCCCCAGCGTCACGGCCGCCGCCCACGGAAGCTCGGGCACCATGGCCCGGGCGACGACGGCCACGGCCACCACCGTCAGTCCCACGGCGATCAGCGCCAGGCTGGTGACGGGCCGCCAGTTCTCCTTGAGATCCCGCGGCGACGAGTCGAAGGCCGTGTCGAGCAACACCGGCGCCACGAACAGCGCCAGCGCGAGCTGCGGATCCAGGGCCACGCTGGGCGCGCGCGGCATCAGCGCCAATCCCGTCCCGGCCACGGCCAGCAGCGCCGGATACGGGAGGTTCAGCCGGCGCGCGACGCCGGAGAGGATGGCGCCGAGGAACAGCAGCGCGATGACGAGCTCGAAGACGGACATCTCCCGAGGCCCAGGCTAGCAAGCCCCTCGCTCGATGACGACGCCGCCGCAAGAGGCGGCCTCCGAGGAGAGGCGGGTGACGACCGTGCCGGCGAGTCGGCGGCGCTCAGTCGCGCGGGGCGCCACAGGAGGCGAGCCGAGCGCGCGCCGCCGCGGCGAAGGCACCGTCGGGGTAGCGTTGGACGTACTCCGAGAGCAGCGGGCGGGCGTCATCGCAGGTCGCGGCGTGCGCCGACAACAGGGCCAGCGCTTCGGCGTCGTGGAGAGACGCCGGGTATCGCAGGCGGAACGCGGTGAGGCAAGCGTCCGCCTCGATGGCATGACGACTCAAGAGATCGACCTGACAGCGCAGGTGGTGGGCACCTTCGGCCAGGGCGGCATCACGAGTCGGCTCGGGCAATCGCGCGACGTAGCGCTTCGCATCGCGAACGTTGCCGTCGGCCAGCGCGATGCGGGCAAGGTCCAGCAACGCGGCCTCCGCGCGCGCATCGAGCGGGTCTTCGGCGACGATTGATTGCAACATGCGGCGGGCCTCGTCCCTGGCACCGGCGCGCATCGCGGCCTCGGCGGCGGCGTAGGTCGCCTCGAGATCGGGGCGCTGGGGGGGGGCCTGGACGGCGCCGGCCGGTCTCGCGTCATCCGAGGTCGAGCCGCCCGGAGCGGGCGCGGCCGGAGCCGGAGCAACGCGCGGGTCCGCGGGGGGCGGTGAAGGGGGGGCCAAGCGTGCGCTGGACTCCGCCCTGGGGGCGCGCGGGCTGGTCCCTTCGAGCTGGACGATCGTTCCTCCGGCGACGTCGATGGCGCGTCGCCGGCCCCCCTCGTTCACGAGGTGACTGCCTGCCGAGATTCGAGCGACCAGCGGCGCCGCGGCGAGCGACCTGCCGTCGAGCGTCACGGTGGACGCCTTCCGCGACAAGGCGGACGAAGGATGGGCTGCGCCGCCCGGCGCACCGACGAGCACGATGCCGTATTCGCCGATGGGAGGCGGCGGGCTCAGCTCGTGCTCGGCGAGCGCCCGAGCCACGTCGCGTGGGATGGGCGTGACGTCGCCGCCGGACGCGAGCCACGCCGTGCCCGTCGCGAGGTCGCGCGCGGCGGTGCGAGTCTGGGCGTGGACGCGGCCACGGCTCACGGCGATGCGGGTCTCGCCGTTTGCGGCGTCGACGCAAAAGAGCGTCCCGACCACGGTGGTGACCGTCCCAGGTGAGCGGACGCGCAAGGTGCCGCCTCCCTGACCGTCATAGTCGACCAGGAGGCGCCCACCAACCAGCGTCAGATCGATGTCTCGTTCACTCACGCTCTCGGCGATGGAGACCGTGCCAGGGCCGACCAGCGTCAGACGGACCCGGGTGCCGATCATCGCCCGCGCCCGCGCGTCCGCCGGGACCGACAAGCGCGAGGCGGGAGCCATCGATTGGCGCTCCGATCCGGGGCCGGAGTACAGGTACGGCGACAACAGAACGACCGGCCCGGCCGCAGGGGAAGGTGGCGTGGGCGGGTGTTGCGCGACCCTCTGCTTCGTCGACTCGAGCGATGTCTCTCGTTCCTTCCACGCTCCGTGCAGAAACACGGCCGTCACGGCCGCGGCGACGCCCAGGAGCACCGTGGCGCTGGCGATGACGGTACGGCCCCTGGAACCCCGCCCGGCGCCGGGACGACCGAAGGCGGAGGTGTACAGGTGGTCTTCCAGGGCCGCGTAAAGTCGGGCGCGATGGAGCTCGTCCAGGTGGGGGCGCATCTGGCGCAGCGGAGCCACGATCTCCAGGCCCAGGGCATCATCGGTCCGGTCATCGAAGTTCGTCATGACCACCTTCTTTCGCCTCGAGGTCGGCCTTTTCGCGGGCCAGCTCGCGACGCGCATCCAGCACCCTCTGCTTCACGGCATCGGGCGAGCACCCCGCCAGCGCCGCCGCCTCTTCGAGGGACAGCCCCTCGACCGCCACGAGGACGAAGGCGACTCGTCGCTTGGGGGACAGCGACTCGAGACGCCGGAACACCTCCGTCAGCTCCTGTCGAGCGCGAACGCGCGCCTCGGGAGATGCGTCGGGCGCGATCACTCCGTCGAGATGTTGCGGCTCGAGCGCGAGCGTGCGCCCACGCTGCCGACGCCTTCGTTCGAGGTGCTCGCAGGCGACGTTGAGCACGATGCGGTGAAGAAAGGTCGAGAACCTCGCCTCGCCCCTGAAACGGGGCAGCGCGCGATGGACGTCGAGGAAGATGTGCTGCACCAGATCGTCGCGCTCGGACACCGGCCCGATCACCCGCGTGAGGCGCGCATAAACGGAGTCGACGTGCCGGCGGTAGAGCTCGGCGAACATGCGTCGATCGTTCCTCAGCACGCCTGCGATCAGGCGCTCGTCCTCGCCCCCTGGCGCTCCGGTGGGCGCGTCCGCGCGCGATCCCTCGTCGCCGAGCGGCGTCGGCGGCGCGCCGCCGAGGAGATGGCGCCGGCCCATCACGTGCCGAAGTCCCATGCCAGCCCCGCTCCGATCGTCGTGTTGCAGCGGGGCGTCGCAAAACCCCCGCCGGTGGTCCACGACACGTGGGTCCGATTGGTGTACCCATCGGCGCGGAGGGAGACGACCAGACGGAGATGCCCCGTCAGGTGCGGCGCGAGGCGCCCGATCACCCCCGCGCCGAGCAGGACGCCGGCGTGCTCGGCTGCGCCCGTGAGCGCGTACGGCGACACGAACGGGCCGGCGAGGATCTCGAAGGGATCACGCCGCCACCCGATCACGAGCCGCCCGACCGCCTCGGTGAAGGCGACCTCGTCTGGCCGGCCGGCGCGCCGCTGTGGGATCCATGCGCCTCCGAGCATCAGCCCGACGACCACCTGGCGAAGCGGGAGGGTGGCGTCGGCGTCGAGCGCAAAGCCGTACGGCTCTTCGGCGCCGGAGCCCTTCGAAACGCCACCCACCACCGTCAGGCGGAGCGCCAGCGGCCCGAGCCAAGCTCCCGGCTCGGGAGCCGGCCCGCGCGACGTGAGGGCCATGTCCTGCGCAGGCGCGAGCTCCTGCACCATCAGATCGGTGACGACCAGGGCGACGACGCGCGCCGCGGACGATCCGCGGCGGTCACCGACCGGCACCAGGTGGGTCCTCTTGCCCGTGCGGACGGCGATCCCGGCGGGGGAGGCCGGACCGATGATCACGGGCTGCGTCGCGGTCCCCGGCGGTGCTGTCGGCATGCGCGCGGCGATCGATGCCGCCAGCTCTTCGCGCGAGAAGGGCACCGGCTCCTCGATGGTGACCGAGAGGGGCGTATCGGCGCGGGCCTCCGCCACCCACGCCGCGAGGGTCGCGGACAGGACCCGCGCAGCCACGTTCAGCCGGCGGTGGTGAGGTGGGTTCGGCATGCCCGTCCGGAGGGTTAGTCTCTCGTACCTCCTTCCAGGGAAGATCTTCTTCTTTCGGCTGGGCCCCGACCAAGATAGTCAGGAGGCCAAACACACATGAGATTCGCCAAAGCGACCCGCCGGATGGACTCGACCGCTGCGATGACCATCTCCCGGCTCGGAGCGTGGTGCGCGCGTCGGTGCTCGATTGCTTCTTCCGGGATCATCGCGCTGGCGCTCGCGTCGCTGGGCGCCGGAGCGTCCTGCTCGACCACGGAGGTCAAGCCGGAGACATTTCGGCTGGCGACCACGATGAGCGAAACGAACCGGGTGTCGTTCGCCATCACCGTGTCGTCCCCGTACGATACGTTCGAGGCCGACCAGACCGCCATGTCGAGCGGTCATTATCCGACGTATTTCCTCCGCGTGGACGGCAAGTGGGCCGTCTACGACGACGCGCCGCTCGACGGGGGCGCGGGCCCGGCGCAGGTCGAGTTCTCTCCGGGCACCGTGCTCGGCTCCGCGCTCTGGATGCCCGAGGGTGGACACACCTTCGAGATTGTCGATCAGTCGGGACATAGCTTGGCGCAGTCGGAGTCCGTCGCCTTGGTGGCGGGCCACGCCAACAGGCTCGTATTTCTCGCTCGGGGCGGCGTGTATTCGTATCGGTTTCTGTCCGTCGGGCTCGACGTTCCGGCAGGCGCTCAACGGGTCACGCTCCTGAACGCGCTGCCCACCGGACAAGCGGTCGAATTCATCACGTGCACGGACTTCGCTTCGACGACCGCACAAAATTGCACCGCGGTCTCCGATCCGATCGCCTACGGTGAAGTGTCGACCCGCGACGTTCCCCTGGCCGCGGAGGAGCCCCGTCACGCGGGATCGACCGCGTCTGGCATCTACTTTCGTACCTTGCCGACGGCCACCCTTCCCGCGTCCGAGGCCGAAACGTTCACATTCGATCTGACTGCGCAAAATCCCGACCCCAGTGCGGCCGCGGCCTCTCCCGCCGTATATTTCATCGCTCCCCGCTACACCCATCCCAACGGTCGCATCGCAGGCGCCCTGTGAGCGTTGGCGGCGCTCCGCGCCGCGAGCGCCGCAACGGGATCCGCGCGGGACCGATGATACGCTTGCGTGGATGAGGATGGCCCACTTGCAGTTTGCCGATGCCGAGGTCGATGCCCGCGACGCCGTCGATCAGCGCGTGGTCCTGCGCGGCGTGAGGTGGGCGGACTATGAGGCCCTGCTCGCGATCCGCGGCGACGAACGACCGGGCGTGCGCCTCTACTACCTCGAAGGGGACCTGGAGCTGATGAGCCCGTCCCGCTCACACGAGTGGATCAAGAAGACTCTGGCGAGGCTGATCGAAGCGTACGCGGACGAGACGGGTGTCGAGCTAAATGGGTACGGCCAGCTCACGATGAAGCGCTCGCGCAAGGAGCGCGGCGCCGAGCCGGACGAGTGCTACGTGGTGGGCCCGCTGCGCGGGAGGAAGACCCCGCGGCCCGACCTGGCCATCGAGGTGATCTGGACCTCGGGAGGTCTGGACAAGCTGGAGATCTACGCCGGTCTCGGCGTGCGCGAGCTGTGGATCTGTCGCTCGCACAAGAGGCAGCTCGTCCTCGAGGTTCTCGCCCTGCGCGGCGCGCGTTACGTGTCCGCTGCGCGCAGCCGCCTCCTCCCCCACCTGGACCTCGAGCTCCTCATGCGCTTCCTCGATGCCGACAGCCAGAGCCAAGCCGTGCGCGCCTACCGCGCGGCCCTCCGCCGCCGCAGCGCCAGCGTGCACTGAGACCGCCGCGGGACTGCGGAGAGGCTTTGGGTCGAGACGCCAGAGCGACCGAGGGAGCGAATTTGAAGACGGGAGGCGCGGCTTCGCCGCGCCGGCTCGCCTCAGGAAGATCCGGAGGGGGGGCACGTGGGGGGCCGTCCGCGGCCCCCGCGCGTCAGTCGTAGTACTCGGCGCCGAGGTGCGTGATCAGCTCTTCGCCGCGCAGGTGGCGCAGGGTGTTCTTCAGCTTCATGAGCTGGATGAACAGGTCGTGCTCGGGGTACAGGCCGGGGGCGGTCATGGGGCTCTTCCAGTAGAACGAGAGCCACTCCTGGATGCCGCTCATGCCGCAGCGCTGGGCCAGGTCCATGAACAGCGCCAGGTCGAGGACGATCGGCGCCGCCAGGATCGAGTCGCGGCAGAGGAAGTCGATCTTGATCTGCATCGGGTAGCCCATCCACCCGAAGATGTCGATGTTGTCCCAGCCTTCCTTGTTGTCACCGCGCGGCGGGTAATAGTTGATCCGCACCACGTGGTGCATGTGGCCGTAGAGCTCGGGGTACAGGTGCGGCTGCAGGATGTGCTCGAGCACGCCCAGCTTCGAGACCTCCTTGCTCTTGAACGACTCCGGGTCGTCCAGCACCTCGCCGTCGCGGTTGCCGAGGATGTTCGTCGAGTACCAGCCGTCGACGCCCAGGAGGCGGGCCTTGAACCCGGGGGCCAGGATCGTCTTCATCAGCGTCTGGCCGGTCTTGAAGTCCTTGCCGCCGATGGGGACGCCGTTCTTCTTGGCCAGCTCCATCAGGGCCGGCGTGTCGACGGTCAGGTTGGGCGCCCCGTTGGCGTAGGGGACGCCGCTCTTCAAGGCCGCGTAGGCGTAGATCTGCGAGGGCGCGATCTCGGGATCGCTCTCCTCCAGGCCCTTCTCGAAGGCGGCCAGGGACGCGTGGACGGCGCTCGGGCTCCGGTACACCTCGGTGGAGCCGCACCACACCATCACCAGGCGCTCGCATCCGTTATCCTTCTTGAACGTCTTGATGTCTTCGATGACCTGATCCGCCAGGTCCTTCTTCGTGCGGCCCTTCTTGGCGTGGGTGGCGGTCAGCTTCTTCACGTAGGACTGGTCGAAGACCGCGGTCATCGGCTTCACCGTCGACAGGAACCCCTTCAGCTGATCGAGGTGCTCCTTCGAGAGGACGCCCGCCTTGGCGGCGGCCTGGTACGCGTCGTCGGGGAACAGATCCCAGCCGCCGAAGACGATGTCCTCCAGCTTGGAGAGCGGCACGAACTCGCTGATGAGCGGCGACCGCCCGTCGGTGCGCTTGCCGAGGCGAATCGTCCCCTTCTGGGTCAGCGAGCCGATGGGCTTCGAGATCCCGCGGCGCATGGCCTCGACGCCGGCGATGAACGTCGTGGCGACGGCGCCCATACCTGGCAGCAGGATTCCCAGCTTGCCGGAGGCGGGGCGGATGTCGACGGTCTTGCCGGCTGTTCCCGTGGTGGTCTGTGACATGAGGGCTCCTTCTATAACCGAGCGCAGCGCGCCCGCAACGGGCGTTTTCCTTTCGCAGCGCGACGAAATCGCGAGGGGGGGGCGTGGCGCCCGACGCCTGGTGCAACCTGGATGCCCGACGAGAACGCCCGGCGGGGCGGGCCTCTTCCCTGAACGAGATGGCAGATGGGGCCGGAAAGTGGTAGGAATCGGACCCTTTTCAACACCACACGCTCGCCGAGAGGGCCGTGCGTGCCCGCGGGCGGCGAAGTCGCCGCCTCGCGGGTTTCGGCTCTCGATGACACGAGCGGAGGACAACAACGCGAGGAAAAAAATGGAATCACAGACCCAGGCCAGCTCTCCGTCCCAGTCCCTCTCGCCTCCGACCGGCTCGTCCCAGGAGGCCCCGTCGTTCGACACCCCCATCACCATCCGCGAGATGATGGAGGCCGGTGTCCACTTCGGTCACCAGACCAAGCGCTGGAACCCGAAGATGAAGAGCTTCATCTTCGGCGCCCGCAACGGCATCCACATCATCGACCTGCAGCAGACGGTGCGCGCGTTCACCCGCGCATTCAACTACCTGGTGCAGACCGTGGCGGGCGGCCGCCCGGTGCTGTTCGTCGGCACCAAGAAGCAGGCCCAGGAGATCATCCGTGACGAGGCCGCGCGCGCGGGCCAGTTCTGCGTGACCAACCGCTGGCTGGGCGGCACGCTGACGAACTTCCACACGGTCAAGGGGTCGATTGATCGCCTGCACAGCATCGAGAAGATGGCGACCGACGGCACGTTCGATCGCATGACCAAGAAAGAGGTCCTCGGCATCACGCGCGAGCGCGAGAAGCTGGAGAAGGCGCTCGGCGGCATCAAGGAGATGAGCGAGCTGCCCGGCGCCGTGTTCATGGTCGACGTCGTCAAGGAGCACATCGCGGTCACCGAGGCGCGACGCCTGGAGATCCCGATCGTCGCGGTGGTCGACACCAACTGCGACCCGGACCTGATCGACTACCCGATCCCGGGCAACGACGACGCGCTGCGATCGATCAAGCTGTTCGCGTCGAAGGTGGCGGACGCGTGCCTGCTGGGCCAGCGGTTCGGGCGCGAGCGCGCGAACCAGTCGCGCGGCCGTGGCGCCGAGAGCGAGAGTGAGAGCCAGACCATCCGCGTCTCGTCGGGCGGCGAAGGACCGCGCGTCGAGGTGGTCTCGCGGCGGCGCAGCGACCTGCCGGAGCCCGAGGCGGCCGCCACGCCGACGGACGAGGCCACGTAAGGGGGACTTCGTCCCCCCTACGAGACCCCCCTCGGATCTCAGACCGACGCCGGCGCGGCGAAGCCGCGCCTCCCGATTTCTTGGACCCGCTCCCTTCGGTCGCTCTGGCGCCTCAGCGCCGGAGCGGTCGGGGGGGTGTGGATTCTAATTTTTTCAAAACGGATCGAACGGATGAGGACAGGAACATGGCTGATGTGACGACGCAGATGATCAAGGATTTGAGGGAGCGGACCGGGGCCGGGATGGCCGATTGTAAGAAGGCGCTGACCGAGACCGCCGCCGACATGGAGAAGGCGATCGAGTACCTGCGGAAGAAGGGGATCGCGTCGGCGGCCAAGAAGGCCACCCGCATCGCCTCCGAAGGGACGGTCGTCAGTTACCTGCACGGCAGCCGCATCGGCGTCATGGTCGAGGTCAACTGCGAGACCGACTTCGTCGCGCGCAACCCGGACTTCGTCGGCTTCGCCAAGGAGCTGGCCATGCAGGTGGCGGCCATGAGCCCGCAGTACGTCTCGCAGGACGAGATCCCCGCCTCCGTCATCGAGAAGGAGAAGGGCATCCGCATGGAGCAGGCCAAGCAGTCCGGCAAGCCCGACGCCGTGATCCCGAAGATCGTCGACGGTCAGATGGCCAAGTGGGCCAAGGAGATCTGCCTCCTCGACCAGGTGTGGGTGAAGGATCCGGAGGGCAAGAAGGACATCCGCTCGCTGCTCACCGATCTGGTCGCCAAGACCGGCGAGAACGTGAAGGTCCGCCGCTTCGTTCGCTACGAGGTCGGTGAAGGCCTCGAGAAGCGGGCCGACGACTTCGTCGCGGAAGTGCAGAAGCAGGCCGGCTGACGGCCGGCGACGACCTCGGGTCGTCGAACACCTCGTGCGCGAGAAAGCCGCGCGGGCCCCCAGGGCTCGCGCGGTTTTTTTTGCCCACCGCTCGCGCCCTCTTCAACAGCCGGGCGGGAGGGGAACTTCAGCGTCCAGGTCGCGAACTGCTCGCTCTTGCGGCCGACCTCGGTCCAATGCTGGCCGTCGGCGCTCACCTCGACCACCAGCGGGACGACGCGTTCGGCGCAGCAGTCGGCCAACGGCACATCGTTCGACGGCGGGAGCGCGTATCAGGCGTCTCTTGTTGCCCCCGCATCCCAGTCGTTGCCGCCCCGCTGACGGGACAGCAGCGTCCGGGCGAATAGCGCCAGTGTCTCGCGCTGATTGCCGGTGCCGCACCGACGGTAGATCTCCTCGGCGTGGCGGCGCACGGTCACATGCGAGATGGCCAGGCGATGGGCCACCTCTTTGGGGGCCAGGCCTTCGATGAGCATGGCAAAGACGTCTCGCTGTCGGGCCGTCAGGTTGAACCTACGGGCGAAGCCTCCGAAGTCGTCCACGTTCCTCCCCCTCCTTGCTGCCCGCCTCGCAGGCACCTCGATCACCAGTGACAGGGCAGCTCGCGGGAGATGTTATACGCGATGCGGGCCTCGCAACGAACGTTCTTGCGTGCGTGCGTTCTTGCTTGCTCGGGTGGGAAATCGGGGCCCCACGTTTGGCCTTCGATCCTGGATATTTCGCGCGGGCGGTTTCGCCGTGCGTCTGAACTTCTTGCCCAATGTACGCGCCGGTGTCCCTCCGCTACGGTCGACCCCGGATCATCGCGGGGTCGACCAGAGGGGAGGTCATCGTGAAAGAGGGAAGCCGGCATCGGACGAATCTGGTGGGTGGGGCGGTTCTGATGACGGCGGCGGTCACCACCGGGTCGCTGGCGCTGCGGGTGGAAGCGCAGACGGCCGATCCCCCGGTGCCACCGCCCCTGTCGACGGTGCCGGTTCCGGTTCCCAGCAACCTGTCCGAGTTCGTGGTCGATCCGGCCAAGGCCATCATCCTGGGGAAGGCCCTGTTCTGGGACTCGCAGGTGGGCAGCGATGGCATCCAGGCCTGCGCCTCCTGTCACTTCCATGCCGGCGCCGACAGCCGCGCCAAGAACCAGCTCAGCCCTGGTCTGTTGCGCGTCAACGCCGACGGCAGCCCCAATCCCGATCACGCCACCCAGAAGGGTTACAACTACACGCTCGCCACCAGCGACTATCCCTTCCGCCTCCTCGCGGACCCCAACAACCGCAACTCGGCGGTCCTCCGCGATACCAACGACATCACGGGCTCCCAGGGGGTCAAGTATCGCAAGTTCGTCGAGGTCGTCCCAGGGGTGCCCATCGACGTCACGCTGTTCATGGGAGACCCCGATGGCTTCAAGGTGAACGGCCTCAACGTCCGGCGGGTCGAGCCGCGGCATACACCGTCGGTGATCAACGCGGTCTTCAACAACCGCCAGTTCTGGGATGGGCGGGCGCAGAGCTCGTTCAACGGCGCGAACCCGTTCGGCACACGCGACCCGAACGCGCGGGTCTTCCGAGCGGACAGCCCGAACAGCCAGCCGATCGCCGTCCAGGTGAACATCCCCAACGCCAGCCTGGCATCGCAGGCAGTGGGCCCGCCCCTCAGCAACTTCGAGATGTCCGCGGACGGCCGCACCTTCGCCGACATCGGCGACAAGTTCGCCCGGCCGCTGCGCGACTCGGGCAAGAAGCTGAAGCCGCTGCGGCCGCTCGGACAGCAGCAAGTCCACCCGAACGACAGCGTTCTCGGACCGTACAGCCGATATCCCCAGAACGGCCTGACCTACAACACCTACGAGCAGCTCATCAAGGAAGCGTTCGCGGAGAAGTGGTGGCATTCCAACTGGGACGTCCGCATCGAGAGCGACGGATCGAGGACGTTGTGCAACCCGTGCATCCTCGGCAAGGTGTACAGCGTCATGGAGATGAACTTCTCCTTGTTCTTCGGTCTGGCGGTGCAGCTCTATGAGGCGACGCTGGTGTCGGATCAGACGCCGTTCGACGCGTTCGCTGGAGGAAACACCAATGCGATCTCCCAGTCGGCGGCCCGGGGTGTCGACCTGTTTCGCAGTCAGGCGCGGGGGCGGTGCATCAACTGTCACGGCGGCCCCGAGCTGACCAACAACGCCTCGCGGATCATCGCGATTGGCCGGTTTCGCCGGCGCGAGGGCAACTACATCGACCAGGGCTTCAACAACATCGGGGTTCGTCCCACCACCGAGGACACGGCCGTGGGAGCCAACGATCCCTTCGGCAACGCGCTGTCCGAGGCGCGCCTGGTCTTTCAGGGCCGGTTCCCCAACCCCGTTCCCCCGCCGGAGCCCACGGATACCCTGGGTGTGGACGGGGCCTTCAAGGTCCCCAGCATCCGCAACGTCGAGCTCACCGCACCCTACTTCCACAACGGAGGCGTGCTGACCCTTCGTGACGTCATCGACTTCTACAGTCGAGGGGGCGACTTCGTGCCGATCAGCAGCTTGAACGGGCAGTCCATATCCTCGCTCAGCACGCCGAACTTCACCGAACAGGAGAAGACCGACCTGGTGAATTTCCTCCTGTCGCTGACGGACGAACGGGTCAGGTACCAGCGCGCGCCCTTCGATCACCCCTCGCTGACGGTGCCGAACGGAGAGGTCGGCAACGAGAGCTCGGTTCAACCGGAGTCCCTGCTGGAGTTGAACCAGGCCAAGGACCGCTTTCAGACCATCGACGCCGTCGGGGCCAGCGGCGGCAGTCCTCTGCCCCTGTTCCCCGTGCAGTAGCCACGGGGCTGCCAGGGTTCAGGTGGCCACGATCACGGCCTACTGAACGATCAGCTCCTTGAGGTGCAAGGTCGAGCGGCGGTCGACGTGGAGCTTCACGTAGCGAGCGGGGCGAGACGAGAACTTCGCGGTCCAGGTCGCGAACTGATCGTCCTTGCGGCCGACCTCGGTCCAGTGCTGGCCGTCCGTGCTCACCTCGACCACGAGCGGGACGGCGCGTTCGGCGCAGCAGTCGGGTCGGTTCTTCACCTCGACGCGGTGGATGTCCTGGACCTTCTGCAGGTCGATTTCCGCCCACGGCTTGTTCTCGTCGAGGGTGTGAAACAGCAACAGGCCGTCGCAGGACGGATCGCTCGTGCACCCGGGCCAGCTCGAGCTGGTCCTGATGGGTTTGCCGGCGGCGAGGTTGGAGCCTTGCGTGAGCCGCGAGACGCCGAGAGCGATCAGCGCCAGCGCGATGACGACCAGGACCAGCCGGACGAAGCGGAGCACCAGCAGCTTGTCGACCTTCCGGCGGGGCGCGTCCGCGTTCCAGAGCAAGGTGTCGACGAAGGACCGGACGCGGGCCGCGCGCCTCTCGTCCTCGGGCGTGGCAGCCGTGCGGGCGGCGGGCAGCGGCGACACCAGGTCGTCTTTGACGGCCGCGAGCCCGCTCACGTCCCCCGCGCCGGCAACCAGCACGTCCTGGGGACCCTGATCGAGGGCTCCGGCCAGCCACGCCGCGCCATTCGACTCGACCGCTGGAGCGGGGACCTCGCTGCCGGGCGGCTTGGCGGCAGCCTCGCTCTGGGCCGCCAGAATGGAGGCCATGGCCTGCCGGCCCAGCGCGACGAGGACGGCCGCGGGGTTGCCCGGGGGCAGCGTCTCGGCCGGCTCGGCCACTCGCTTCATGACCTCGGCGACCAGCTGCGCCTGCTGGAGGTGTACGCCCGATCTCCTCTCGGCGGCGGCCAGCGCGGCCCGCGCCTCCTGGAGCGGCTTGGTGAGCAGGAACCAGTCGAGCACCCGGCGCTGCATGGCGACGGTTTATCGCCCGGTTTGCCCGATCCGTCCAGGCGGCTCCTTGCGCCGGGGTCGGGCGGACCCCCACGAGACCAGCGACCGGGACGACTCCGCCGCGGGCGCCGAGCCGGGCATCCTCCCAGATGCGCGTTGCAGCGGACCCGGGCTGTGCCCCGATCCGCTGCAACTTCATCCTTCAATCGTGAGGTCCGTTGCCCTTGTCGGGCGAGGAGTAATCTCGGCTCAGAGCGGGACCTTCAGTGCACGATCGGACCGGGCGCGCTGCTTTCGTATTTCAAAGTGACCTTCTAGTCTGGGCTCCGTCTGACGGCGCTCCCAGGACCCGCGGCCTCCCCGCGTGGTCCTGGCCGAGACTTCCGAGACTGTCGCGCGGGGCTTCACCTGGAGGGCATGTGCGACTAGAGTGCGGGCGATGCCGAAGCCCCGACGCCCCAAGCGATCCTCAGAACGAGCCGCCGCTTCCGACCGCACCATCGAACGACCGGCGGAGACGGTGAGCGCGGCTTCGATCCGGACGGCGCCGGCTCCCGAGAGCGCGCCCCTCGAGAAGATTGAACGGTTCCCGCTGGCGCCCGGGGTCAAGTACCGCCGGATCTTGCTCAAGCTCTCCGGCGAGGCGCTGATGGGCAACCAAGGCTTCGGCATCGACGGCCTGACCCTGTCCCAGATCGCCGACGAGCTGATCGACATCCACAGCCTGGGCATCGAGGTCGGCGTCGTCATCGGCGGCGGCAACATCTTCCGGGGCCTCGCCGCCAGCTCGCGCGGGATGGATCGTGCCAGCGCCGACTACATGGGCATGCTGGCGACGGTCATCAACTCGCTGGCCCTGCAGGACGCGCTCGAGAGCCGTGGGCTGCGGACGCGGGTGCTGTCCGCCCTGGAGATGGAGCGGCTGGCCGAGCCCTACATCCGCCGCCGCGCCATTCGCCACCTCGAGAAGGGGCGCCTCGTGATCTTCGGGGCCGGCACCGGCAACCCGTTCTTCACGACGGACACGGCGGCCTCGCTGCGGGCCATGGAGATCGGCGCCGAGATCGTCATGAAGGCCACGCGCGTCGACGGCGTCTACGACAAGGATCCCCACAAGCACAAGGACGCCCGCATGTACCGGCGCGTGTCCTATCTCGACGTCCTGAACAAGAACCTGGCCGTGATGGACTCGACGGCGATCTCTCTGTGCCGCGACAACAACCTGCCCATCCTCGTGTTCAACATGACGAAGCCGGGGAACATCCGCCGGGTCGTCCTGGGCGAGCCGCTCGGGACCATGGTCCTGGACGAGAGGGGTGAGGTCCGTGGCCCGGCCGCCTCGGGTTGACCTTCCGCTATCTTCGGGCATCTTTCTCCCCCTGAACCGGACCGGATGGTCGAAGGAGCGATGCGATGTTGAACGACGTGATGAAGGATCTGCAGGGCAACCTCGACAAGGGCATCGAGGCGTTCAAGCGTGACCTGACGAAGGTCCGGACGGGCCGCGCGAACCTGGCGATCCTCGACGGCGTGCGCGTCGACTACTACGGGACGCCGACGCCCCTCAACCAGGTCGCGTCGCTGAACGTGGCGGATCCGCGGCTCATCACCGTGAAGCCGTGGGAGCGGTCGCTGATCCCCGAGATCGACAAGGCCATTCGCGCGTCGCAGCTCGGGCTGAACCCGAACTCGGACGGCGAGATGGTGCGTCTGCCCATGCCGGCCCTGACCCAGGAGCGCCGCCAGGAGCTGGTGAAGCTGGTGAAGAAGATGGCGGAGGAGGGCAAGGTCGCGCTGCGGGCCGCCCGCCGCGACGCCAACGAGATGCTGAAGGAGCTTCTGAAAGAAGGCGGGATCACCGAGGACGACGAGCGCAACGGCCTGAAGAAGGTCCAGGAGACCACCGACAAGGCGGTCGCGCGCATCGACGAGATCCTGGCGAAAAAAGAGGGCGAGATCCTCGAGGTCTGAAGGAGTCGACACGACCATGGCACTCATGTTTCGAGAGGCGCACGCTGCGCCGGAGAAGAAGCGGCTGAACGAGGAGTACTTCATCCTCGAGAACGCGGGCGCGACCGCGATCAACACGGCCCGCATGCAGGTGATCAGCTCGCGCGTGCCACGTCCCGGGCAGAAGGCGATGCGCGGGTCGATGCTGGGAGTCATCGACCCGGGCTTCATGCTCCAGCCGGGCGAGAAGATCGTGGTGGTGAGCGGGGTGCCGGGCAAGAAGTCGCACGGTGATCCCCCGAGTCGAGAGGGGATGCGCACGTATCATCTGTTCCAGCAGTCGCCCCTGCTGACGGCGTCGGGCACGGTCATCAAGCTGGCGCTGAACCAGCTCCAGATCGCCAAGCTGATCTACGATCCCAAGGCACCGCAGGGCGTCGCCGCCGACGACGCTTCGGTGGCAACGTCCTCGGCGCCGTCCGCCGCGCCGTAAGCCGTAAGAGGTTCACGCTTCATGCCCAAATTCGAGGTCGACATCCCCCACAATCTGCCTCCCGAAGAGGTGAAGACGCGGCTGAGCGGCGCGACCGCCAAGATCGAGTCGAAGTACGGCGCCGC
>Ga0068853_100000300_pt1 | contig 34560 bp, 29 predicted proteins | sample KBSCornC32_FD_65655 | JGI IMG/M metagenome (GOLD analysis project Ga0068853, IMG submission 65655) | Corn rhizosphere microbial communities from Kellogg Biological Station, Michigan, USA - KBS Corn C3-2 | ecosystem: Host-associated > Plants > Roots > Rhizosphere > Soil ... | reverse complement strand
TGGTGCCCCCGCCGTCGCCCTCGTCGCGCACTGCAGAACGTGACGACCGCGGCACTCATCAAGATGGTGAGCGCCACGGAGCCCGTCTCGGCGCCGGCCTCTCCGCGTGAGAGTGCGCAAGCGCAACCCGCGGGGTCGGTCTCGCCCGCCGAGCCGCCACCACCACCGCTGCCGGTCGGTGCTCCACCGCCGCCGGTGCCACCCGCACCCGTCGGCTGGCCGCCCGATCCGATCGAGCTCGAGCCGCCCGTCCCGACCGCGCTGCCGCCGGTGTCGACTATCATCGTGCCGCCCGTGCCGCCCGTGCCGCCCGGCCGCCCGTGCCGCCGCGACCACCTGCGCCCGCGACGCCGCCGTTCCCTCCGACGCCGCCGGTCCCGCCGCCGGTGCAGCCTTTGCTGCGTGTGGTCACTCCCTGTGTAAATCCCGCTTGGTGCGCCAATTGGGCGAAGTTCCAGAAGCTCGGCCGCCACGTGTTCCTGTCGTGCGCGCCTCCCTGAACAATGAACTTCTTGATGACGCTTGCGAATGACCGGAACAAGGCGAGCCCCGTGACAATCAGCGACCATCGTTTGATCGTGTCCATGGAATGTCCTCCAACGGTATGTACGTCCTTGATCGTCGATCGCGCCTGCGTCACAGCGCGTCCAGGCTCGGGGTCTTCACCACGCCGGAGAACGCGGTGTCCGCGCATAACCCGCAGCTCGCTCCGACGAACATGTCGCGGCCGGCCTGGTCGCCCATGAAGCGCCAACGCATCCACCCTATGAGGGCTTCCTGAGCCTTGGCGCTTCCGGCGACACGATTGTGATCGATACCGGCGAGCGCAGCGCCGAATGCGGGCTGCGTCGATCCGGTCACGGCCGAGCTGATCGAGGCCCAATTGAAGGTGGTGTCGGCGTCACCGCCCAGGCCCCCCCAGGGCGCCTTCAGGTTCTTGACGTTGCCGTTCGATGCGAAGATGAACGTGGAGGTGATGCGGGCGTTGCTTCCAACGGAGATCGCGCCCGCGCCGCCGAGCGAATAGCCGGTCGAACCGATCTTGCTCGTGTCGAGCTTGCCGCAGTCGCCACCAGCCGGATCGTCAGCCAACCGCAGAACGTAGTCGATCGCGGCGTTCATCTGCGCGGCCGTCACCTGCGTCTGTTCGGGCGCAACCACGACGAAGCCGTACGTTGCGAGGCGCCCCAGGAGCCCCTGCCAGATGTCGACCGTGTTCGTGTAGCCGTTGCCCCACACGATGATCGGATGCCGCACGGCCCCTTGCCCGTACTTCGCGGCCGCCGGCCGGAACACCGCGACGCGGTCCGTGCCGAGAGCGGCGTCGGCGGTGTTGCGCGTGGTGAGCGCGGGACCGAAGCCTCCGTCTCGTGCCGTGTAGTCGGAGACAGACGGAAAGGCGGCGGAGGTGCCGGCTCCGCATGGACCACCATCGGTGCCGATCGCGCCGCCTCGCGCAGACGAGCCGGCCATTCCCCCAGCTGCGCCGCTGCCGCGTGCTCCGCCTTGGGCGCCGCTCCCGCCGCCGCTTCCCGCGGCGGCCCCCCCTGTCGCCATCGCACCGCCCCGGCCAGCCGTGGTCCCCGCCGCACCGGCAACGCCCACCGTTCCTGCAGTGCCCGTGGCGCTCGATGCTCCCGCCGCGCCGTTCGTACCGCCGCTGCCCGTCGTGCCCGCAGCACCGGTCGCGCCAGCGGTGCCGCTCGTACTGCCGCCGTGGCCGTCGCCACCCGATGAACCGCACGCGGCGAGACACAGCGTCGTCCAGAGTGAAAGGGTTGGAACAAGATTGCGTGGTCGGCTACGCACCGTTCGCGTCATCATGAGACCTCGATTGCGGTCGGCTGCGCTTCAGCTTCCAGCTGCGCGCGAAGTGGTCCACAGTGCATATGTCGCGAACGAACGCGACCGGCGCGCGTCAACGCAACAGCGCTACGGCATCGGATGGTTCTTGAAGAAGTCCCACATCATCGGGCTCGCTTTGAAGTCGGTGACGGCATACATCGACCCGCCCCCGGGTCCGCAGCTGGTGTCCTCGGGCCAGCAATGGCCCATCCCGGTGACCGTGCAGAACACGACTTCGGCGCCCTGTTGGCACCCTCCGTACGTCACGCACTTCGTCGAGCCCATGTCGTACGTCTGCATGGGGGTGGTGTTGCAACCGTCGCGCATGACCCATCCATCGACGTCCGGTTGAGCGCTGGAGAACGAGATGGTCTTGTCCTCCGTCCCGTGCACGTAAAACAGCGGAACGGGGCGCGGGATGGTGCGGCACTGTGACCCGCCGGAGACACCGCCCACGGCCGCGAACACGTCAGACGCCTGGCACGCCAGATACTGGGACATCATCGAGCCGTTCGAGATGCCGGTGGCGTAGACCCGCTTCGGATCGATGCACGCATGACTCTCGACGTCGGCGACCACCGCCTTCAGGAATCCGACGTCATCAGGCGCCGCGTCGCACCCGCCGATGGTGAACCCCGAGTTCCAGCAGTCGACACCCTGCGGGTAGACGACGATGAACCCGTTCTGGTCGGCGACGGCATTCATCTTCGACCAGCTGCGCACCATCGCGGTCGTGTTGTGGGCGCCGTGGATCGTCATGACCAGCGGCACGACCGTGGTTCCCGTATAGCTGGCGGGGATGTGAACGTCGTAGGTGCGGGCGAGTCCCCCGAAGGTCAGCATCAGCTTCTGCTGATCACCGGGCTTCCATCCATTCGCTGGACACGAACCGACGGGGCCGCTCCCCCCGGTTCCGGTGGAGCCGCCCGCTCCCGAGCTGCCGGCCAAACCGGCTCTTCCACCCGCTCCACTTCTTCCCGCGCTGGCACCGCTGCCGCCTGTTCCCGATCGGCCACCCGTCGATCCGCCGACACCAGTTCCGCCGGTGCCACCAACCGTCCCGCCGCTGCCCTGGCCCTTGTTGCCGCCGGAGCCACCGACCGGGCCGCCCGAACCCGCCGTCCCCGCTGTACCGGCCTTTCCGCCGGTGCCCGTCGTGCCGCCGCTCGAGGACGAGCCGCCGGTGCCCGTCGTGCCGCCGCTAGAGGACGAGCCGCCCGTGCCCGTCGTGCCGCCGCTCGAGGGCGAGCCACCCGAGCCCGCGGCGCCCGTCGTCCCGCCACTGCCTGTCGTGCCGCCTCCGCCCTCCGAGCCCGAACCGCAGGCAGCAAGCCAGGATGACGATGCCCATAGGAAGACGGACAGAAGGCAGACCTGTCGATTGCGCGGAAACGTGGGTCCGTTCATGGAAGCCTCATTGCGCGGCAAAGTGCGCGCTTCGGCCGTGAGTTCCATTTCGGCCCAAAAGTGGCTCAGCCTGGCTTGAAGCCCCACGATTGCGCGGCCATGCGTGGCGATCCCAAGGTTCCGTGACGTCCACGGGCCTGTCGGCGGGCGCGACGAGCCACCGCAAGAAGTATCGATCGAGAAAGGGGTCGCTCGGGCTCCGCCGTCTGGAGAAACACGAACGCGCCCTTCTTGTTGGCGACGACCACGTCTGACCGGCCGTCGCCGGGTCGCGAAGCTCGGCCCCTCGTACCAGTACGGGCCCGAGACGACATCTCGTCTCCCGTCTCGGTTGAAGTCGCCGAACGACGCTCCCTCGCAGAGGAAGTCCTGCGTGAGGGTGATCTTCTGGAGCCCCTTCGAACGCTTCTGCGCACTATAGCCCGGCCCGGCCGTCCCGAAGTCGGGCCGTGCGCGAGAGACCTTCGGTCAGCGCGATCGCGCGAGGGCGGGCCGGGCGCGACAGCGATCGAGCCAGCCCTCGACGTTGGCGCGACCCTCGAGGCTGGCGCCGAGGAAGCTGCCGGTGATGAGCGCCGCCGCCGCCGGAATGTCCACCAGCGAGAAGTCGCCGAGGATGAAGGCACGTCCCTCGAGACGCGCGTCGAGCACGTCGAGCAGGCGCCGGTACTGGCCATGGTTGTAGTCGGCCGTGGCCTGGCTGCGCTGATCGGGCTTGTATGACACGGGCGTGTCGAGCCCGTGATAGAGGTACTGCATCATGTAGGACTGCAGCTCGGTTCCGCCCCACACCGTCCAGCACAGGGCCTCGGCGCGGGCCGAGCCCTGGTCCTTGTTCGGCCACAACGCGCGGTCCACACCGTACGTGTCCGCGAGATGCAGGAGGATCGCCAGCGACTCGAAATAGGGCTGGCCATCGTCGACCAAGGCCGGCACTTTCCCGTTCGGGTTGATCGCCAGGTACGCAGGGGCCTGGTGCTCGCCCTTGTGACGGTCGAGGGTCACCAGCTCGAAAGGAACGCCCAGCTCCTCGAGCGCCCAGTGAACTCGTGACGCCGAGCTACGCGGCCAGCCGTAGAGCTTGATCCCCATGGTGCTCGAACATACACCCGGCGGGCAATCCGTGTCCGCCACGCCCTCGATGGTCGACCGCTCAAGAGAACGGCTCCGGCGCCGACAGGAGCGGGACCGCGAAGAATCGGAGGACCCATGCGTCACTTACGGTTTGCCCTGCTCGTCATCGCCTGTGCCTGTGGCAGCGGACAGAACGAAGCCGATCGTCGCGGGGTCGGCGCCGCGTGCAGCGCTTCTGCCCCCTGCACCGAAGCAGGGCAATCGTGTTTGACCGAGTTCAAGGGCGGCTATGCGGCATCTCCGGATGTTCGCACGACACGGACTGTCCGCAGGGCGCGGCGTGCGTGACGGACGACAACCAGACCAATTATTGCTTCCTGATCTGCGCCGACAAGCCCGACTGCAACGCGAACCGGTCGCTGGAGAACGAGTCGAGCTGCACGTCGAGCCTCGCCTTCGTGGACGGCGCGAAGAGCCGCAAGGTCTGCCGCCCGCCCAACTCCGGCACCTAGCCGACCGAGAAGGTCTCCATCCGTTGCGTCGTCGTGCGCAACCATGAGGCACGAGCGCCGATGAGGTGTCACGCGACCGCGCGTTCCACCTCGAAGGAGAAGCCATGTCTCGACACACCTTCCGTCCCGCACCCGCCGCACGTCCCCATGCCCGCACTCATTCTCGAGCCTCTGTCGAGGAGCGTGCGCCGCGGGTGTTCGCCGCCTTCGCTGCCCTGCTCCTCCTGCTCGTCCCCAGCTTCGGCTGCGGGCTGGCCGAGCCGGAGGGCGAAGAACGGACCACCGAGCCCTCGCCCGCGCAAACCGCGGTCGTCTCGACCAGACGACCGCCGTGCCAGGGGTTATCCCCTGCGCAAGAGAAGATCGCCCTCAAGCTCATCGACGACATCTGCGGCGACACCTGGTGCGAGGGCGACTACAACTTCGACTTCCGCGCCCTTACTTGCGATTCCCGGCAGATGACCTGCACCCTTCGCTTTCAAATGTTCCCGTGGGACACGGTGGCGAGCGGCAGCTCTGCCTACTCTCGCTCCTGCGAGACGATCGGATTCTCAGGCTTCGATTCGCTGGTCGCGACGGCGCCCAATGGCTACCAGTCCCTCGTGCCTTCCTTCTACGAGGCCCTCACGACCTGCATCGGCAAGCTCGAGAGCGGCTCACCGTAGGGCACGGCGAGATAGGGCACCCCGATCTCCGGTCCCGTGATTGACGATGTAGAGCGCGACGACGCCTCCGCTCCCGTCGGCGATGCCGACGTTCAGAGTGCGGTGGTTGGCCGTGATCGTCTGGCCCGTACGCAGGTTGGCGGCGCGGTGTGGATCCCAGGAGCCGACGTCCGGCCCCAACAGCCCGCGCGTCCCGGCGCGAACACCTCCGCCGGCACCGGGCAGGTCTTCGTGAAAGCCGGCAGGTCCCCCGCCGCGATCTCGACCTTGAGCATGACGGCGTCGTCCATGCCCGCCTCCCGGTGGACGCCGATCAGCCGCGCGCTGGCGGGGAAGGTGAGGCCCGCCTCGCGCGCGAGGTCGGGCAGCGTCGCGGGCTGCTCCTTCGCCCGACTCACGGGGCGCTCCGGTTCTCGTCCTTGTAGCGCTCCTTGGCCGGCTCGGACCAGACCATCGATCTCGAAGGCATGGTCCGCGACGTGCCGCGTCCCGGCTGACGCGCCCCTCGCCTCGAGTGCGTCCCAGACGACGCAGCCTGCGCCTGCAAGAGAGGCTCACCTGACCAGGCGTGGATGGCTCGGACCTTGCTGAGAACGGCAACAAAGGAGACCAAACATGCGCCAGTCCTTCATCGCAATCCTCTGCGCGTTCGCAACCGCCTGTGCCGCGTCCGAAGCTGATATCCCGTCGTCAGAGGAGGCTCTGACGGTGGGCCGTGGTTGGACGAAGACGATGAGCTATCCCGTCAGCTTCTGCGAAGGGGGACAAATCGCCGTCGGAGGCGATCGAAAGCCCGTGGAGGCGTTCGCCTGTTACGCCCCGATTGGCCAATACCTCGATGCGATGGAGGTGCATCCCTTCATTAAGATTCGCAACGGCAGCACATCGAAGTATCAGGTCGGTGTGAGCCAGTTCAAATCGACCGTCTCCACTCCCGGCTTCCCCCCGGACCGTAGCCTGCCTGAGAGTTGCGCGCCCGGGCCTTACAGCAACATCGGGCAGGGCACGACGATCTACTGCTTCGCCGCCTATCCACGCCGGATTGGTTCACCCCAGACATTGCAAGTGGTGGGTACCGTGGCACTCACGAGCCAATTCCAAAAGACTGCCGTGGGCAACTGGAACTTCTAGCCGAGGAATCCGGCGCCTCGACCCTACGACCTGGCAGCCCTCGGCTTGCCGACGGCCAAACGGCTTCCCTGCTGCTGGCCTTCGTTGGCGGCTAGTGTTCCGCCGTCTGTAGAAACACGAACGCGCCCTTCTTGTTGGCGACGACCACATCTGACCGGCCGTCGCCGTTCAGGTCCCCGGCCACCACTTGCGTGCCCACGCCGGAGGCGTCGTCGATGAGATGGGGAAGATAATGTGCGTCACCGTCGCGGCCGGCCTCGAACCAATAGAGGCGGGCCGGCGCGCTGAAGTCTGGCTCTCCCTCCGGGACGTGGCCCCAGAAGCGCTCGCCCGTCACGATGTCGGGGAGGCCGTCCCCGTTCATGTCGGCGAGCGCCACCGCGTGGGGCTCGTGGAGGTGGAGCGTCCCGCCGTCGAGCGGCACGATCACGTGCTCGGTGAACGCACCGGCGCTGGTCTGTTCGTACCAGGCCAACCCTGAGCCGTGGGCGGCCAGCGAGGTGACCACGTCGGCATCGCCGTCTCCGTCGACATCCGTGGTCAGCATCTGCGCCCCGCCCGGCCCGAAGCTCTGGGGATGGTCGGCCCACACGGGATCTCCGTCGAGGGTCGCCGGCTGCGTCCAGTAGCCGGTCGCCTCCAGCAGGTCCGGCCGGCCGTCTCCATTCAGGTCTCCCAGCCCAAGTCCGTGCGTGAACGCTCCATAGCCACCAGACGGAGAAAGAGGGTGAAATGTCCATGCGTTGGTTGGCGCGTTCCAATCCGGCTCGGCCCACCCGAACCGCCCCGCCTGGCTGAACACCAGCTCGGGGCGCCCGTCGCCGGTCAGATCCGCGAACGCCGGTGATTCGTCGTCGACCCCGCTCACCACCACATGGCGTATCCAGTCCGGCTCCGGCTGCCCCGGGACGGCCGGGGCGCCCGGATTCTCCAGCCATGAGGCGGTCGTCCCCGGGAAGCCGACCATGAGGACATCGTCCCACCCGTCGTCGTTGAAGTCGACGATGAAGGCGAAGAAGCAGTCGGAGTAGCCGTGGGGATTGAACGACATTGGCGGATAGAGCCGATGTCGGGTCGCGAAGCTCGGCCCCTCGTACCAGTACGGGCCCGAGACGACATCTCGTATCCCGTCTCGGTTGAAGTCCCCGAACGACGCTCCCTCGCAGAGGAAGTCCTGCGTGAGGGTGATCTTCTGGAACGCGAGGGCCCTGCCGCTGCCGCCGTCCGGAGCGCCGGCGGCCCCTGCGCCGCCGCCGCCGCCGGTCCCTGCGTCGCTCCCACCGGACGAAGGCCCACCGCCGCAACCCTCCACAGCCAGCAGCGCCCCCGCGAGCAGGAGACCCTTCCAACGCATCTGCGCACTATAGCCCGGCCCGGCCGGCCCAATCGCCCTCGAGCTCATCGACGACATCTGCGGCGACACCTGGTGCGAGGGTCCGCCCCGCGGTGCGTGAGGTGGAGCCCGCCCTCGACTTCACGCGATGGAATCCGGTGCTCCCTCGTACGGGGTCCTCAACTACCAGATCGCGCCCGGGCACCGTCCCTCGACGGGGTGACGCCGCCACACCGCGGTTATTTCGACGTATGCGGCTCAAACTTCCGAATAGCCGAATCATCCGGATCGCCCTATGAGTACCCTTCGTGGAAATGCGCGGAGCGATTTGCTCCCGCCTCCGGAGGAAGGGTTCGGATCATGCCAGCCAAGGAGATCGTCTTTTCGGAAACCGCCCGTCGTCGTATCGCCGCAGGGCTCGACGTCCTGGCGAATACGGTCAAGGTCACGCTCGGGCCCCGGGGTCGCCACGTTCTCATCGAGAAATCCTGGGGGGCGCCGACGGTGACCAAGGACGGCGTCACCGTGGCCAAGGAGATCGATCTGGAGGACAAGCTGGCCAACCTGGGCGCCCAGATGGTGAAGGAGGTCGCTTCGAAGACCTCCGATACCACGGGCGACGGGACCACCACCGCGACCGTACTGGCGCAGGCGATTTATGCGGAAGGCAGCAAGCTGGTCAGCGCGGGCCACGATCCGGCGGCGATCAAGCGCGGCATCGACGCGGCGGTCGCGGCGGTGGTGGCCCATCTGAAGGAGCAGGCCAAGCCCACGCGGGGACGAATCGAGATCGCCCAGGTGGGCACGATCAGCGCCAACGGGGATCAGCTGATCGGCGGCATCCTGGCGGACGCGATGGAGAAGGTGGGCAGGGAAGGCGTGGTCACCATCGAGGAGGCAAGATCGATGGACACCACGCTGGAGGTGGTGGAGGGGATGCAGTTCGATCGCGGATATCTTTCGCCCTACTTCGTCACGGACGCCGAGCGCATGGAGGCCACCCTGGAGGATGGCCTGGTTCTCATACACGAGCGAAAGCTCTCCAGCATGCAGGCGCTGGTTCCGCTGCTCGAGCTGGTCGCCAAGGCCGGCAAGCCGCTGCTGATCGTCGCCGAGGACATCGATGGCGAGGCGCTGGCCACCCTGGTGGTCAACCACCTGCGCGGGACATTGCGTATCTGCGCGGTGAAGGCTCCCGGGTTCGGTGACCGGCGCAAGGAGATGTTGAACGACGTCGCCGTCGTCACCGGAGCCAAGGCTGTCACCGAAGAGCTGGGCGTCAAGCTGCAGGAGCTCACGCTGGGCGACCTGGGGCGCGCCAAGCGAATCACCGTCGACAAGGACAGCACGACCATCATCCAGGGCGCCGGAAAGAAGGCGGACCTGGAAGCGCGGGTGAAGCAGCTCCGGGCACAGATCGGGGACACGACATCGGATTACGACCGCGAGAAGCTGCAGGAGCGGCTGGCCAAGCTGGTGGGCGGTGTGGCGGTCATCAGGGTCGGCGCCGCCACCGAAACCGAGATGAAAGAGAAGAAGGCGCGCGTCGAGGACGCCTTGCACGCCACCCGCGCCGCCATCGAGGAAGGTGTCGTCCCCGGCGGTGGGGTGGCCTTGCTGCGCGCCGGAACCGCGCTCGCGAGCCTGAAGTTCGACGACCAGCGGCGCTACGGCGTGAGCATCGTCCGACGCGCCATCGAGGAGCCGCTGCGCCAGATCGCCCGCAACGCCGGGCTGGACGGCTCGATCGTGGCGGAGAAGGTCAGGGCCGGCAAGGGCTCCTTCGGATTCAACGCCGCGACCGAGGTCTACGAGGACCTGCTGAAAGCCGGCGTCATCGACCCCACCAAGGTGGTGCGCACGGCGCTGCAAAACGCTGCGTCGGTGGCGTCGCTGATGCTGGGCACCGAGGCGCTGATCGCCGGACGGGCGAGCGGACGCGGCGCCCCCGATCGCGCCGGATCTGGCGGCGACGGCGCGAGCATCACCGGAGACCGCGCCTGACACCGCTTCCCCACCCAACTGACCCAGGAGACTCAGAATGACGACCCCTGTGAAGATGAACAAGCAAGGCCTTCGGGATCTGAACGACTACGGCCCGAAAAAACGGAAGCTCGAGCTGCCCGAGCCCGGGACCGTCGTGGAGAACGGCGCGTCTCCCGGGCCGAGGGTGGAGCCCGACCGCGCGGATCCGGTCGCCTCGCCAGAGACGCCGGCGCCCTAGGTGACAGCCCAGATGGGCACGGCGGAGCACAGGGTGTCGCGGGCGTGAGGACGAGCGAACGGAGACGTCGGATGAACGAGCCAGGGTTACCAGATACGAAGGCAATCTCGACGCCGATCGAGCACGACGCGGAATCGACCCCCGGTCGAGCGTCGGTGTTTCCGCTCTTTCCCGCCACGGTCGGGCCTTGTCCACAGTGCCGGCAGAGCGTCGTGCGAGCCTTCGGCGAGGGTCCGGAGCAGCGCTTCTGGTTCCATCTCGCGCCCCGGGCCGGCCCCTGTCTCCTCCACCGCGAGCAGCCGAAGCGCTGGCAATGAGGATCTTGGGGGCCAGCTCCCTGCCTGCCGCCGCCTTCTTCACCGCCCCCGATCACGTCCAGAGGGGATCGGGCAGCTCCTTGAATGCGGCGCGCACTCCTTCGCTCCACTTCTTGCTGAGCGCGCCGAAGTAGGGGTTGCCCGGCTCGAAGCGCAGGCGCTTCCGGATCACGAGCGCGTCGCGCTCGTAGCAGAGCAGATCGATGGGCATGGCGACCGACAGGTTGCTCCGCATGGTCGAGTCGAATGAGACCAGCATGCACTTGGCGGCGTCGTCGAGGCTGGTGGATCGGTCGATGACGCGGTCAAGGATGGGCTTGCCGTACTTCGTCTCGCCGGTCTGGAAGAAGGTGGTGTCCGGGCCGGCCTCGATGAAGTTGCCCTCGGCGTAGATCCGAAAGAGGCGCATCGGCTCGCCGCTGATCTGCCCGCCCAGAATGAAGGAGGCGTTGAAGGCCAGCGAGCTCCGCTCCAGGTGCTCCTTGTCGCGCCGCTCGGTGGCACGCATGGCGTCCGAGACGACGCAAGCCACCTCGAACATGGTGCGCGCGCTGTACAGGCTCGGCGGCGCGTCGCCCGCGAGGGCAGCCTGCGTGAGCAAGCTGATGACGGCCTGGGTGCCCGCGAGGGTCCCGGAGCTCAGCAAGACCAGCACGCGATCGCCCGGACGCTCGAAGACCGTCATCTTGCAGAACGACGCGACGTCGTCGAGACCGGCGTTCGTGCGGGAGTCCGATCCCATCACGATGCCGTCTTCGAGGAGGACCCCCACGCAGTACGTCACCGTGTCACGCTCGCCGCCCGGCAAGCCGCGATCGGCGCCGCGATCAAGCGATGACCTCGTCGGTCCAGACGCGGAATCCCTGCAGCGTATTGGCCCCGAAGGTCGTGGTGATGGCGACGTCCGCGGCATCACGGCCGCGCGCGATCAGGACGCGCCCGATGCGCGGGACGTTGTTGCGGGGATCGAAGGTGTACCAGGTGCCGCCTAGATAGGCTTCGAACCAGCCGGCGAAATCCATCGGCGAGGGGTCCTTGGGGCGGCCGATATCGCCCAGGTAGCCGGTGCAATACCGCGCGGGGATGTTCATGCAGCGGCAGAAGGCGATGGCCAGGTGGGCGAAGTCGCGACAGACGCCCTTGCGCTCGTTGAAGACCTCGTACGCCGTCTTCGTGGAGCTGGCGAACTCGTATCCGAACTGGATGTGCTGGTGCACGAAATCGCAGATGGCCTGGACCCGCCCCCAGCCGAACGGCGTGCCCGAGAACAGGTCCCACGCGACCTGGGACAGCTTGTCGGTCTCGCAGTATCGGCTTCCCAGCAAGAACACCAGGGTCTCCTCCGGAAGCTGCTGGACGACGTGCTGGACCGCGGACGGTACCAGCTCATCCAGCGCCCCCGTATCATTGACGGTCGCGTCGGCCGTCACCGAGAACTTCCCGGCCGGGGCGACCAGGCGCGTGCACCAGTTGCCGAACCCGTCGCGGTAGGCGGCCATCGGGACCGACGGCGTCGTCTTCATATGATCGGGCTGGACCAGATCCGACGCCCGGCTGTAGTGGACGTTCAACGTCAGGATCATCGGGGTCGGTTGGGGACATTCGTAGTTGAGCTCGTAGCCAACGCGGATCTGCATGTCGTTCCTCAGGGTGCTCGTTGTGGGTCGCGTGCGCGAACGTCTCGAATGGCGGTCGGAAGGAGACGAGCGAGGCGCGCAGCCCAGGTGTCCTGACCCTGCCCGCTGGCGATGAGGTCCTGTCGGATCTCCAGCTCGACGTGCGGAAGCGCGCGCCCCTCACCGTGGTGGACGATGGTGTAGTCGGTCACGTCGCCGGCGCTGTAAGGCTGATTGTCACCGATCTCCAGATCGCCCTCGTCCCGCAATGCGTTCAGGAGGGGCTCGGCCATCCGCCGGTCGCGGAGGGAGAGCACGCCGGCATGCCATGACCGGGCCACGCCCAGAAACACCGGCGTGAAGCTGTGCACCGATACCAGGAAGGTCGGGCGTCCGGCGGCCGCGCGCGCGGCGAGGGCTCGCTGGATCTCGTCATGGTACGGCCGAAAGATCTCGTTCGCGCGCGCCTCGGCAGCTTCCGGCGCGACCTGCTGGTTGCCCGGGATGTCGGTGGTCTCGCTGCGCGCGGCGATGGAGTCGGGGGCGCCGAGGGGGCGGTTGCAGTCGATGACGAGCCGTGAATACCGCTGCCACACGGTGTGAGCGCCGAGGAGCGCCCCCAGCCGCCGCGCGAGCTCACCCGCCCCGAGATCCCACGCGATGTGCCTCGACAGCTGCTCGTCCGAGAGCCCCAGCGACCCCAGCGAGCGGGGAACACGGCGGCCGGCGTGATCGCAGACGATGAAGAACGGCGAGGGCCCGTCACGGCCCTGGACCGCGACCGCGGGAACATCGTCGGAGGAAAGCAGCAAGGTCACATCATGACCGAACGGGCCGTGCCGTCACTTCGAGTTTCTCGATGATTCGAGTAACAACTTCCGTATCGTCGATGGGTGCCCGGAACGGTATCCTCAGGGCATGCCGACGCCGACACAGCTCGAGACAGGGCTCGAAACGGCGGACGAGGCCCAGCCTCGGCCGCGCTCCAGAGGCTGGTCCTGGCGGCGGGTCCTGCGGCGGGCCGGGATCTCGGTCCTGGGCTTCGGTGCCCTGGTGGCCGGGCTGGCTCTGACTGTCACGCCGGCTCCTTCGTCGATCGTCCTGCTCCTGGGATTGGCGGTCCTCGCGCAAGAATATGCGTGGGCGCGCCGTCTGCTCGGCCCGTGTCGCGACTTCGCGCGACGCGTGGTGACTTTCCTTCGCCGGCCCATTTTGCGGCCCGCGCTCTCCGGCGCCGGTGCTCGGTGACGGGCGCCCCCGCCGCCCCTGCGCCACCGATCGAAACGGGGCCTGACGATGCCCACCTTCTGAGAGAGCTCCACCTCGAGCTCCAGCGCCGCGGGCTGCTCGAGCCGTCGGGGCTCTGGCTCCGGAAGCTCCTGATCTGGATTCCCCTTCTTGCCCTCTCGTATCTGGGGTTGCTTGCGCTGCCATTCGGGCTGGTCTGGGTCGCCCTGGTCCCGGTCGCATCGGTGGCGCTCTTGACGATGGGGTACCTCGGCCACGACGCCGGCCACTATGCGCTCTCGAAGCGACGGTGGGTCAACGACGTGTGGGGTCACATCGGGATGACGTTCCTGTGCGGGTTCAGCTTCGGGTTCTGGCGCGAGCGCCACAACCGCCACCACACCCACTGTCAAGAGATCGACGGTGATCCCGACATGCAGTTCGGCGTCCTGTTCTCGGTCTACCCCGACTCGTCGAACTGGCGAACGGGCCTGGGCCGCTTCTTCCTGTCGATCCAGCGCTGGGCGTTCTGGCCGCTCGCCTGCTTCTACTGGGTCAGCCTCCGCTACGACGGGATCCGCGACCTCTTCCAGCAGCCGAAGCTGACCCGAATCGATCGGTGGGTGCTGCCGCTGCACTGGCTGGTCCTCCTCATCATCCCCGGCCTGGTGTTCGGCTGGGGCGCCGCCGTGGCCGCCTACCTCGCGCTGTCGTGCGTCTCGTCGCTGATGACGGCGTCCGTCTTCGTCCCCAACCACATCGGCATGCGGAGGCTCACGCACGCCCAACGACCGAGCTACCTCGAGCAGCAGGTCACGACCAGCCGGAACATCTCCAACCCGGCGGTGCTGGACTTCTACTATGGTGGGCTCAACTCGCAGATCGAGCATCACCTCTTTCCCCGCGTCGCTCATGACCGGTACCGCGCGATGCGCCCGACGGTGCGCGATTTCTGCGAAGCGCGCGGCATCCCCTATCACGAGGCCAGCCTCTACGGCGCGCTGGCCGCGGTCGGCCGCCACCTGGGAGCCATGACGAGCGCCCATCGCGCGGCGCAGGAGCGCGCGGCGGCGGCCAGCGTCGGCCCACAGCCCACGCCCCTCGGACCTGGGCAGAACAGTCCGGGACGCACTCCGATTCGCTGAGGCAGAAAAGGACAACACCATGGAAGCAGGAACCGGCCGAGCTGCGCCCGGACCAGAGCGTCGGATCGCGCTGGTCGGAACATATCCCCCCCGGCGCTGCGGTATCGCCACGTTCACGCGCGATCTGGCCGCGGGGCTGGTCGCCGCCGACGCGCGCGTGAGGCCGATGGCGGTCGCCGTGACCGACGGCGGTGGCCCTTATGAGTACCCGGCCGAGGTGGGCTACGAGATTCGACAGGGGACGAAGGGCGACTACGCGCGCGCCGCCGAGCTGATCAACTACAAGGACGTGCGGTGGGTGTCGTTGCAGCACGAGTACGGGATCTTCGGGGGCGACGATGGCGCGTATGTCCTCGACCTGTTGAGCGCGCTGCGCGTGCCGGCCGTGGTCACCTTGCACACCGTGCTCGAGCATCCGTCCGAAATGCAGCGGACCATCGTGCAGAAGATGGCCAGGGCGGCGCGGCTGGTCGTCATGAGCCAGGTCGCCTCCGATCTGCTGGCGCGGCGTTACGAGCTGCGGGGCCAGTCGGCTCACATCATTCCTCACGGCATCCCTGCCATCGTGCCGCGGGATCGGGACGAGCTGAAGGCCCAGTTCGGTGTCGCCGGGCACCGTATGTTGCTCACGTTCGGGCTGCTCGGACCCAACAAGGGGATCGAGACGGTGATCCGGGCCCTGCCGGCGATCGTCGCGGCGTGCCCGGATCTGGTCTACTTTGTCGTTGGCGCGACACACCCGGCCGTCATCCGCCAGGACGGCGAGGCCTACCGCACATCGCTGGAACGCGAGGCGGAGAGACTCGGGGTCCGCGACCACGTCGTGTTTCGCGACCAGTACGTCACCACCGACGAGCTGTGGGCCTATCTGCAGGCGACCGATATCTTCGTGAGCCCGTACCTCAACGAAGCGCAGGTGACCAGCGGCGCGCTCTCGTACGCGATGGGGGCCGGCGCGGCCGTGGTGTCGACGCCCTACTGGCACGCCAAGGAGTTGCTCGCGGACGGCCGCGGGTGCCTGTTTCCCTTCGCCGACAGCGCCGCCCTGGCGACGACCATCGTCTCGCTGCTGGAAACGCCGAGTGAGATGCGACGGGTCGGGAACCTCGCCTATGAGTTCTCGCGGGCGTTCACCTGGTCGCGCGTGGGCGAGCAATACCTGGAAGTGGCCGCCGCGCTGCCCGGACCACCTGCGCAGGCGCCCCGCCGGCCCAAGCTGCCGCGCGCCAGCGGCCTGCCGGAGCTGCGCCTCGACCACCTCGTTCGCATGACCGACGATACCGGCATCATCCAGCACGCCACGTTCAGCGTCCCAGCGCGCGAGACCGGTTACTGTGTCGACGACAACGCGCGCGCCCTCATGGTCGCGCTGCACGCAGACCGTCTGGCGAGCTCGCCCGTGACGGCGAGGCTGGTGTCCACCTATCTCGCGTTTCTGCACCTGGCCCAGACCCCTGAAGGACGATTCAGGAATCTGTTGAGCTACGATCGTTCCTTCAGCGGAGATTCACCGTCGGAGGACACCACCGGCCGCGCGCTGTGGGCGCTCGGTGTCTCGGTGCAGCTGGCGCGCGACGAAGGGCACCGGATGCTGGCGCGCCAGATGTTCGAACGCGGCCTGAGGTTTGCGTCCGAGCTCGGCCCGCGCGGCACGGCCCTCACCATGCTGGGCATCGCCAGCTTCCTGACCGCTCGCCCCGAGGTCACCTCCGCCGCGACGATTCTCCGCGCCCTCTCCCAGCGGCTCTGCCGGCAATACCGCGACCGAGCCACCTCGACGTGGCGCTGGTTCGAGCTGGCGCTCACCTATGACAACGCCGTTCTTCCCCTGGCGCTGTGGCGCGCGCAGCTGATCGAGGCGGATCCGTCGAGCCGCGAGATCGCCCGGAAGAGCCTCGACTTTCTCGAGCAGATCTGTTTTCGGGACGGGCGACTGATGCTGATCGGCAACGACGGCTGGCACTCACACGACGGGGTGCGGGCCAACGCCGACGAGCAGCCGATCGACGCCGCTGCGTTCGTCCTGGCGTTCCGGACCGCCTACCTGGTGACCGGCGATCACCGCTACCTCGGCCGCATGCGCGAATCGTTCGGGTGGTTTCTGGGCGCCAATCGACTCGGCGTGTCGCTCTACGACCCTGCCACCGCCGGATGTCGGGACGGCCTGGGCAGGGAGGCGCCGAACTTGAACCAGGGGGCGGAGAGCACGGTCTCCTTCCTCTTGTCGCTCATCGCGATGCTGGACCTGGCCGGCGAGGGGCTCGAGTATCCGCTCGATCAGGCAGGATCTCCGGGAGGGGGCCCTGGGCTCCCCGCCGCGGCTGCGCCTGAGGAGAGGTCGCTGCGATGATCAGGCGGACGTCTCATGTCCTGCGGCACGACGCCAGCCGGGTCATCGCCAAACCGTACCTGCCCGGAGAGGAGCTCGCTCCGGGCGAGGCCGGCAGTCGCGCGGGGCTCCTCATGACGCGCATCCTCGCGTTGCCGGAAGGAGAGGTGGTGGCGGTGCTGGGGCAGGTGCTGCGTCGATTCGAGCGGCGGCACAAGCGGTTCGAGGAGCTCCTCGAGCGGCACTACTCGCTGGTCGCTCACCGCACCGGCGACGGCGCGTTGTCGCGAGAGCGCAGGCTACTGATCGGCGCCTACTTCACCAGCGAGTATGCCGTCGAAGGGGCGGCGCTGTTCAACCCGTCGATCGTGCTCGCGCCCGACCAGACCGGGACGCCGGCCGGGGAACGACGGTTCGTGATGAGCCTCCGCGCGGTCGGGGAAGGGCACATCTCTTCCATCGAGTTCCGCACGGGCACCATCGACGGCGCCAGCGCCATGACCTTCGACCCGCTGGGCGGCTACCTCGTCACCGCCGACCGCGCGCCGGCGGCCGACTACGACAAGGTGCAGTTCCGGGCGAAGCTCGTCGAGCTCGACGCGGGAAACGAGCTCGCTTGGGCGGTTCTGGACCGCCTGCCAGAACGTTTCGCCCTCGCCGAGCTGGAAGAATCGTTGGCGACCCTGGAACGCGACGGGCCGCCCCACGCCATCAGCTTCGAAACGACGAAGATCATGCGCGTGCTGGCAGCCTCCAGCTACGTGGCCACCTTTCCGGGCGATTCTGCGCTGTCCGAGCGCGTGATCTTCCCGGCCGGGCCCCACGAAACCCACGGCATGGAGGACGCCCGGTTCGTACGATTCACGGAGGACAGCGGGGCCGTCACCTACTATGCGACGTACACGGCCTTCGACGGGTTCGAGATCATGCCGCAGCTGATCCAGACGGACGACTTCGTCTCGTTCCGCATCGGCACACTCAACGGTCCGGCCGCCCAGAACAAGGGAATGGCCTTGTTCCCGCGCCGCGTGGGGGGAAGGTTCGTCATGTTGTCGCGTCGGGATCGGGAGAACCTGCACCTGGCGACGTCGACGACCGACGTCCGGCACTGGGCCGAGCTCACCGAGCTTCACCGCCCCAGCCTGCCCTGGGAGCTTTCGCAGATCGGCAACTGCGGCTCACCGATCGAGACGCCGGAAGGCTGGCTCGTCATCACCCACGGGGTCGGACCGATGCGGCGCTACGTGCTCGGCGCCTTGCTGCTGGACCTCGATGACCCGCGCCGAGTGATCGGCCAGCTCCGCGAGCCTCTGCTCACGCCGGAAGGCATGGAGCGCGAGGGCTACGTCCCGAACGTCGTCTACTCGTGCGGCGCCTTCCTGAATGGAAAGGATCTGGTGCTGCCCTACGGCCTCTCCGATGCGGCCGTCGGAATCGCCATCGTCTCTGTGCCGGAGCTGCTCGCGGAGCTGCAGCGGTCCGCCATGGCGTGAGCGCGCCCCCTTCGGTCCGAAGCGCCTGGTGGTCCCGCTCGCCGGACAGGCGGGCGTCGCCATGGCGCTGCCGATGCTCCGTTCCGTGATGACGACCTGGACGTGAGCCACGTACGCGGGCCCGACAGCGATCCCGCCGGACGCGCTCAGTCCTCGTTGAGAGCGCGTGCGATCCAGGCTGCGCGCATCGGCGAGCCCTGTCAGCCGGAAGCGCGGGACGATTCATAGCTTTTTTCGAATAGTCGGACCGAACTTACCGCATGGCCGCGATTCATGGCCAAGTGTATTTGGTATCACCGTGGCTGGCTCTCCTCGCTCCGAATACGCGCTCGGGTTCTCGCGCGACACCGAACGCCGGCTCCGCCGATGTCGCGCGTCGTTGCGTGCGGCCATCCACGATCGGTTGCTCGCCATCGCGCTCGAGGCCGCGCAACCGAGCCGGCGCGCGAAACCCGTGGCCCCCGCCGGACGCAAGGAACCGCCGCTTCGTTTCTACGTCTATGAGGGCTACCGCGTCGTCTATCAGGTAGACGATCTGACCCGGCGCGTGGTCGTCCTGGACCTGGCGCCCGTTTCGGCCTGACCGCCCCGCCGTGATGCCGGCGCCCGACCTGTGAACAGATCCTGGCGCGCGGCCCTGACGATGGCGATCACCGCCGGGTGGTGTAGCCGCTCGTCCACGGAGATGGCGTAGAACTGCTGGCGGATGATCTTGGCGCGGCCGACCACCCTGACCTCGTAACGGCGCCTAAATTCGTCTTCGAACACGGTTGGGCAAATAAAGAAGCCCCGACCCTGTTCGCCGAACGCATACATGAGCCCAGTGTCGTCGAACTCTGCGACCAGCTTGGGCCGAACGCGAATGTCGTCAAACCACTGGTCGACACGACGCCGCACGGTCGCCTGGTCTCCGGGGAGCAGACAGGGGGCGCCGTCGAGCGACCGCGGAAATCCCCGGACCAACCGTGGCGCCAGCTTCGGCCCCGCGAGAAATGTGGTCCCCGACTCACCGAGCAGGTGGTTGAAGGCGTGGGCTCGGATCCCCGGGCCGAGCGGGCGATCGGCCAGCACCAGATCCAGCTCCTGGCCCGTGAGCTGGCTCAGGAAGTCTTCGACCACGCGGTCCTCGCGACAGACCAGATGGATCGGCTTTTCGATCTCGAAGGCCGGCTCGATCAGCTTCTGGGCGAGGACCCTGGGGAGGGCGTCGGCGACGCCCACGGTGAAACGGAGGGGCCGATCGGATGGCCGCCCCTTGAGCATCCCCATCAGATCCTGGCCCAGTGAGAAGATCTCGTCGGCGTAGCGGAACACGCCGCGACCCACGGTGGTCAGCGCGAGGCGCCGGCCCGAGCGCTCGAACAGCTTCAGTCCCAAGACGTCTTCCAGCCGATGCACCTGCCCGCTGATCGTCGGCTGCGACAGGTGAAGCTCGGCGCTGGCGCGCGCGACGCTGCCGTAGCGGGCGACTGCCCAGAAATACAGGAGGTGATGGTAGTTGAGCCACTCCACGGCCGGAGGTTATCCCGGCCGTGCTGGGTCCGCGAATGCGACGGACAGGGAAGTGGACTGGGTGACCAGCTTCTTGGATGAGGAGCCGCCAGTCGCGCAGGGCCGCAGCTCTGCGACGTTGAACGACGAGGAAGCGCGACTGCGACGCAGAGTCATCGCTGTCGCCGCGATCCCGGCTCTGCTCGTGGCCGTGGCCAGGATCAACGATCGACGGTTGGCCCGCAACGATCGGTCCATGCTCCGGCTTCGCAGACGCCGAAGGACCGCACGCTGCTCGAACCGGATTTCATGGGACTTCCGCCAGCGGTACAGCTCGAGGCCGAGCGAGATGTCATTTCGCTCGGTAAGGTTCCTCGGGTGAATGCATGGCGAGCCCGCCGTGCGGACGCCCGGCTCCTCGCACGATCACACCGAACCCCTGGCGTGCGCTCGCAGGTCGCGAGTCGCAACGTCACGGGCTCGGTGGCCCGCGCAGCGGCGAGAAGTGCTCGTGCGTGATCTTCCATTCGCCGTCGTGCTTGACGAAGACCAGCGTCGCCTGCTCCTGCGCGACGATGGGCTTGCCGGCCATGAGCGCGCGGAACTCTCCGTTGAAGGTCGCGATCGCGACGTCTCCGAACACGTTGATCGTGAGGTCGCCCATCTCCACCTTGGGGTCCGTGACGGCCGCGAAGAAGCCTTGCTCGCCAACCTCGTTCGAAGTCGCGTTGCCGCGAAGCGCGCCCTCCTTGAACTCGGTGAACTTGGGTCCGTATAGGTGGTACGACCTGAGGCGCTCGAAGTCCTGCTTCGCGGCCGCGTCCCAGATCTGGTCCAGCCGCACCTTCACCTGCATCTGCTCGCCGGTGTAGCGCCCGGTCGCGATGTCCGTCCTGCGGTGCTCAGTCATCGTGGCTCCTTCCGAAGTGCCCGCCCCAAGGGACGCCGCGCACGCCGACGAAGTGAGAAAGGCGCTGGCGATCAGGAAGCGAGGGACGGCGTGGGCTCCCAGCGTCGCCGTGAGCTCGAGGACGGCGGCGTGATCGCGCGGAGCCAGCCTCGTGGGCCTGGGCGCAAGGGCGTCGGATCCGTGGAGTACGAGCTCACGAAGGCTGGACGCGAGCTGGCACCGGTGCTCGTCCAGATGAGCGCCTGGGGAAACCGTTGGGCGATCGCGGAGCTGCGTCGAGAAGATCTGGAGCCGTCGTACATGATGTGGGTCGCGCACAGGACAATCCGCCCGCAAGCCATGGGGCTCGAGCGCGCGGTCATCGCCTACGAGCTCGTCGACGCGCCGACCCCGCGTCGGCGCTGGTGGCTCGTCGTCGACAAGGGCGACGTCGAGCTCTGCTTCAAGCATCCCGGGTTTGCCGTGGATCTGACCGTGTCGATCACGCTCCAGCCGATGGCGATGCTGATCCTGGGCAAGATGTCGCCGCGACAAGCGGTCCGCACCGGCGCGGTCACGCTCGAAGGCTCGCCCGCACTTCGCCGGACGTTCCCGGACTGGTATCCGCGCAGCTTCGACTACTCGAAAGGGCCACGGGCCTAGCGACCGGCGCTCAACAGTCCCGCTGCCGCCCAACGAGATCGAGAACACGCGCTCGGAGGCGCAGGCGCTGACCCTGCACCGGGATGTGGCGGCATTGCGTGCGCCCGGGGCGAGGGGTGCCGCCGCGACGCCGTTCTCCGCGGTGGCTCCGGCAGTTGCCGATCGATCGAGATCTCGATGGCGATTGTCTCCCGAGACCCACTCTCCTTTTGTCCGCGTCCGCCGCTATACTTCGCGTGGATGGGTGCCGTCGGCCGAGCCATTGTCCTTGTCACGGCGTTGGTCGTGCTCGGGGGTGGTCGGACCGCGAGGGCCGGCGAGCCGGTCGCTCCGGAGGCGGCAAAGGCGGCCCGCGAGCACCACAAGGCGGGCGTCACACACTACGACCTGGCCGAGTACGCGGCGGCCCTGGAGGAGTTCAAGGGTGCGTACCGGGCGGTCCAGGATCCGTCGCTGCTGTTCAACATCGCACAGTGCCACCGCAAGCTCGGTCAGCGCGCAGACGCGCTCTCGTTTTATCGGAGCTACCTGCGCCGCGCGCCGGAGGGAGCGAACCGCGCCGAAGCGGAGCACCACATTCGGGAGTTGGAGCGCGAGGGCGCGGCGGGGGCGTCGCCGCCGGGCACGCCGGCACGCGCGAGTGCGCCGCCGAGCGAGCCGGAGCCGCCCACCGACACCGCGGTCCCAACCGCACCGGTGGGGCCGACGCCGGGGAGCGCGGGCCCGGCTTCCGGAACAGCGCTCCCCGGCGTGCGCCCTCCCCCTGCGTCGGCGGTCACCAGCAACCGCCGGGTCGGCGCGTTCGTCTTCGGCGGAGCCGGGTTGCTGGCCATCGGGATCGGCTCGGCCGTCGCTCTGTCGGCCCGGTCGACCTATGACGGCACGATCGGCCGCTGTCCGGGCATGATCTGCAGCAGCCTCGAGGACAAGAACACCATCGACGGTGCGCGCGCTCGCGGAGATGTCGCCACCGTGATCTGGATTGGCGGGCTGGCGGCGCTCGCGACCGGGGGGATCCTGTGGGTGACCGAACCTCGACGATCGGGGGATCTGACGGCGCGCCCGATGTTCGGGCCGGGAGGGGGCGGCGTCGTGATCGCAGGGGCGCTGCCGTGAGCCGGGGGACGGCCGGTCGCGTGCTGCTCGCCGCCGGCCTCGCGCTGGCCGGGTGCAACACGTTGCTGGGGCTAGACGCTGTCACGTACCGGGCAGATGCCGCGGTTGGCGGCGGCGCTGGAGACGGCGGCATCGGAGGGAGCGGAGCCGGCGCCGGCGGTTCGACCGGAAGCGGGGGATCGAACACGACCTTCAGCCAAGCGTGCGCCGCTTACGCCCAGGCCGGTTGCGGTTTCTACGAACGGTGCTACCCGAACACACTGAAGGCCGGGTACTCCACCTTGGCGGCGTGCCTAGACTTGTTCCACTCGTACTGCGAGCCGTTCTACGCGCTGCCTGGCAGCAACAGTGGCCCCGCCGACCTCGCCGCCTGCGCCACGGCCTACGCGAACGCGCCCTGCGAGTCCGCGAGCGCCTACATCTGTCGGTTCCCGCCCGGCGACGTCCCGGCGGGAGGAACCTGCGCTGCCCCCGCTCAGTGCGCGACCGGAAACTGCAACGGCTCGGGGGCGGCGTCCTGCGGCGTGTGCGGTCCCAGCGCGGTGGTTGCGGTCCCGAGCGGCGGCTCCTGCGCCCCGATGTCGGACAAGCTCGTCTACTGTGCCTCGCACAACGCCTGCATCGGCAGCGTCTGCCAGCCCGTCGCGCTCGAAGGCGAGAGCTGCGGTCAGGCGACGGCCTGCTCGCCGGAGCCGGGGCTGAACCTCGAATGTCGGGGTGGCGTCTGTATCCGTGCCGGGCGCGCCGGCGATCCCTGCAACGCCGATGGCTCGTGCGGGCCGGGCTTCGCGTGCGAGCGCACGTCGAACACGTGCCTCGCCATGCCCGAGGTGCGCCCCGGCCAGCCGTGCATCTCGAACGTCGATACGAACTGCGTGGGCGGCTTCTGTGATTGCACCGATCAAGCCAACCGCGTCTGCCGCGCTTTCCCGGGCGGCGGCGAGTCGTGCCTCCCCACCAGCGTCTGCGGCAGCCCGGATCGCTGCATGAAGGGGCTCACGTGCAAGGACGGCCTCTGCGCGCGGGCCGACATCGGCCCCCCCACCTTTTGCGGACCGCAGTAACCGCGAGTCCAGCAGGGTAGAGCAGGGCGCTGAAGAAGGCGGCCCGGACGAGTATCTGTCTCCCGCTTACGGGAGACGGTCGGGACGGTGAAGTGCTCGACGGACACCAGCCGGCCGACTTCGCCTGGCGCACGACTTCCTCGAAGAATTGGCGCACCACCTCATATTGAACGATGAACCGGCGCTGGGCGCGCCCGGGGGCGTGGTCGGCGAGCTTCCGTTCGACGCGACGGAAGACGGCGGCGGCGATGCATGCGATGTCATCGTCCCGCGGGGCGGCGGTGGGCGGGAAGACGGGCCGGCCGGCGACCCCGAAGCTATAGACGCCGTCCAGGAAGAGGACGTGAAAGTGCGGGCTGACGTCCAGCGCCGAGTTGAAGCGCTGGATCACGGTCACGGCACCAGTCTTGGTCGCGCCTTGGATTCCCTTTCGCCGTGCACTGGCACGAAGCGGCAGAGGGCGATGGCGAGCCAGCGACGCCCTTCGTGCCGCTCGTCAGGGACGGGACCATTCGGATCACTCCGCTCTACGAAAAGGTGGCTCGCTCAGCCAGGTCCTGGTTCTCGTGCACGAGTCGGCACATTTCGTGGGACAACAGTTCCAGGATTGGGCCTACCGGAACCGCAACGACGAGGAGGACAAAGAGAAGTACAAGAGGCTCGCAGCGCTCCCACCAGAACCGGCGTCGACCGCTCCGCGCCCGCCGTCACGGGCGGCGCGACCGTGATCTTGGTGGCTGCCGGCTCGAGCGCCGCCGGGTCCGGGGTCCCGATCCCGAGCGTATCCCCCAGCAGCCGAAGAACCCCGCCGGATTGGGCGGACCTTCGGTCGTCGAGATCCAAACCTGAAAGCGGACGTGGGCGCTGATCTCGGTCGCGCGGGCGGGCATGGAAGGCAGCGAGGGCGAGGCCGCACGGAGAGCCCTATTTTACGAGGCGGTAGACCTGCGTGGATCCGCCGCTGTTAGTTACGCTCCAATAGAGCGCCGTTCCGCTGCCATCCAGGTTCAGGTTGTAGTTGGAGGAACCAGCGGACTGGAAAACCAGGACCGCGGTCCCTCCGCCGACTGGGCACCTGAATAAATAGACCGAGCTGGCGACGACAAGTCCATATACGTAGGTGCTGTCGGCCACGATGCCCACTGGCGAGAATTCAGTGTCTGGATACCCGTTCCAGATACAATGCACCGAGCCGTTCTTGAAGATCGCGGGGTCATAACTGTTGTTGGTCCCCGTCATGCCCCCTAATTCGTAGTTCGAGAAAGTGGTGGTGGTGGCCGAAAAGGTAAACCCCGAAGCGGCGCTGCCCGAGACAGCCGTCGGCTGACACGCTCCGGAAGAGCATTTATCGCCGAGACAGCTGTGACCGCACGTTCCGCAGTTGTAACTAACATTCGCTGACTGAAGGTTGGCGCAGGTTCCGCTGCATCCCGTTTCACCGCTCCCGCAACAAACACTGTTCGTGCAGTTTCCGTTCGAGCACTGAACGTTGCTCTGGCATGCGAGGCCATTTCCGGACTTGTTCACGCACCCCCCGCTGCTGCAATACTTTCCCATACTGTCGCAGTTGGTCGTCGTCGCCGTGCTGCACGCGCCCGCTCCGTTGCAGGCGGTGCCGGACGTGGCAGTCTTCGAGTCCGACGAGCAACCGGCGTTGGTGCAGGAGGTCGACGAGCCCGGATACGCGCATTGCGTATCCGACGACCCGTCGCAACGACCAGCGCACGTCCCTGTGCCGCCGCTGCAAGCCGTATGACCGCTCCGGGGTGCGCCCGTGATCCGGGAGCACGTCCCGGCTTTTCCAGACTCGTTGCACGCCTGGCACTGGCCGCCACACCCGGAATTGCAACACACGCCGTCGGCGCAAGATCCCGTTGCACAATCGGTGCCCGCGCTGCAAGCCTGGCCCTGCTTCTTCTTGCATGCGCCGGTCGCGTCGCAGGTGCTCGCCCCGTTGCAACTATTGGCGTCGTCCGCGTTCTTGATGGCGACGCAGGTCCCCCCCGCGCCCGTGCAGGCCTGGCAAGCCCCGCACGACGCGGAGCCACAGCAGAAGTTGTCCACGCACGCGCCGTTGCACTCCGCTGCATCGGTGCAGGCGCTTCCGTTGGTCTTCTTCGGCATGCACACGCCCCCGCTACAGTAGGTGCCCGCGGAGCACGGCTGACTTGCAGAGCAGCCGCCCGCGCACGCCGTCCCCGAACAGGTGTTGGGCGCGCAATTGACCGTCTGCGCCGCAGGGCATGCCCCTTTACCGTCGCAGCTCGCCGCCAACGTCGCCACTCCGGCCGCACAGGACGCCGATCGGCATGAAGTGCTCGCCCCGGGAGAAGCGCACGTCGTTCGGTTCGTCCCGTCGCAGCTTCCGCCGCAGGTCGTTCCGGCACCGGAACACGCTGCATGCCCCGTGCGCGGTGCGCCCGTGACCGCGGTGCACGTTCCCTTGCTGCTCGCTTCGCCGCACGATTCACAAGCGCCGCCGCACGCAGCGTTGCAACAGAACCCGTCGGCGCAGAAGCCGCTTCCGCACTGGCTCGCCGCTGTGCACGCCTGCCCGGCCTTCAGCTTGCACATCCCCGTCGGGTCACAGCTCTTCGTCCCGCTGCAGCTGTCGGCGTCTTCCGCGTTGCTCACCGCCACGCATGTCCCGCCACCTCCCGTGCAGGCCTGGCAGGCTCCACAGGAGGCCATGCCGCAGCAATGTCCGTCGACGCAATTTCCGCTGGTGCAGTCCGCCGCTGCCGAGCACGTCTGTCCATTCGCCTTGTTGCACTTCCCCGTCGCGTCGCACGCCGACATCCCGCTGCACATGTCGTCAACTCCCGACTTCACGGGGCTGCACGTCCCGAGCAGGCCCGGCAGGTTGCACGCGTTGCACGCGGTCGCGCATGCGCTGTTGCAGCAGTATCCGTCCGCGCAGAACCCGCTCGCGCAATCGCCCGCGGCGGTGCACGTCTGACCGGCCGCCTTCTTGGCCACACATTTTCCGGCCGCGCAATACAGGCCCGCCCCGCAGGGCGAGGTCTCAGAGCACCCACCGGCGCAGATCGTGCCGCCGCATGAGTTCGGGGCGCAGTCCACCGTCTCGGCCTTCGGGCACATGCCTTTGCCGTCGCATGCCGCCGCGAGCGTGGCGATTCCTGCGGCGCAGGAGGCCGTCCGACATGACTGCGCGGTCCCGGGATACGTGCACAGAGCGCGGTCCGCTCCATCGCACGTCCCGGCGCAGGGCGTCCCGGCGCCCGCACACGCGGTACGCGACGGTCGCGGTGTTCCCATCACCGCAACGCACTGGCCCTTCATGTCGGCCTCGCCGCACGCTTCGCAAGAACCGGTACACGCGCTCTCGCAACAGACTCCGTCGACGCAAAACCCGGAGGCGCAATCATCGGACCCCGAACAGGAAACTCCCAGCTCGCTCCTGGGCGAGCCGCCGGTGTCGGGTGAGCCGCCCGTGTCGGGCGAGCCGCCCGTGTCGGGCGAGTCTGCCGTGTCGGCCGGGCTACCGCTCTCCGGCACCACGCTGTCCGCAGGGCTCCCGTCGGTGGACATGTCCGAATCCATCGCCCCGCTGTCCTTGGCCGGAGGCGCATCGACCGCGACATCGACCGCCCCATCGCCAGGATGGCGTTGGTTGAGGCTGCCCTTGCAAGCAGAAACGAGCGCAAAAAAAGTCAGCAGCGCCGCCACCCGATTTGTCATCGGGCGGACTCTAGCCTGTGTGCCTGACGATTTTCTAGAAGCGGATCGCACATCCGACGCTGAACCGGCCTGGCCCGACCGCTCCAGGGGAGCATCCGAATGCCGTGGCGCTTCCTCCGCTTGGTGACGGCTCTGTGAGCCACAACACAATGCCAGCGGCGGCGAGCGTGGCTCCGGCGGCGAAGCCGACGATGGCCAACGTATAGGTGGAGCTCCACCTGCTATTAAGGTCGCGGCAGTACATTTCGGTTGTCGGCGGGGAGAGCGGATGAATCCCGGTGGCCGGATCGTCGTAGCACATTCGGCCGAAATCATCCGAGGCGTTCTGGTGGCTGACGTAGGCGATCGTGCCGCCTGCGATGCCGAGCACCGCCAGCCCGCCAGCGACCCATTTGGCGCTCAGGCGGAGCGTGGATGGCTCTTCGCCCGCCGTGACATCGGAGCGGTCGGACGCCGGCGATTGCGCGCGGGAACCTTGGGCCGTCGCTATCGGCTTTCCATCGCTCGCCGATCCCTCGACCGCGGATACCGGCCGTACGCGCGCCTCGGGCTCCGGAGTCGGCTTCCCGGCAGTCGGCGCCAAGGCGTCGAAGGATTCCCGCGTGGTCTGACCCGCGCGGATGGTCGTCGCGCGCTGGATGGCCATGAACCGCGGCGCGGTGACCTCCAGGGCCGCGGAGCCTATCGGCAGCGTCAGCGTTCTCGACAAGGGCAAGATGCCCACGACGGTGCCGTTGATTCGAACTTCGGCGCCCGGCGAACCACCCAGGATCTCGAGCCTGCCGACGTGCTCTCGCACTGCCTTCAACGAGTCCTCGAGGAGAGGCTTGTGCTTCGCGATCCAGGGATCTCCCCTCTCGCCAAGCGCTTGCGTCAGGTGATCGTAGGCGAGTGCCCAGCGGCCGAGCGCCTGCTCGGCCAGGGCCACCTGGGCCAGAACGCGCGCGCTCTTGTCGATCTCGTAGGCCTGCTCGAACTTTTGCAGCGCCGCAACGTCATCCCCTTTTCGACGCAGGACCACACCCTGCTTGACGAGTTCGTCGGAGTCAGAGGCTGCGGCGATGATCGGCGACGCGACAATGAACGCGAAAATCAAGATCACCGCACGGACTGGCGCCCACGCTCTGTCTCCGAACGCCCTTGTCATTTTTGGTGAGACTATCGGAGAGGTCGATATGAGGACAGTACATTCAAGCGCTCTGTCCGTGCGCGTCAGACGCCGATGACTGCGCCATCGCGGGCGCCGGTGATCAATGCGATCGATCCATCGTGATCCCTGCGATCGGGTGACCATGATCGGAGCGAAGCGACGCTGACTGGGTCTGGATCGCAGCAGCCGGTACGAATGTGATCCAGGACACGTCTGGACGGAATCCGGGGCTATTCCTCGCCTCCTCCCTCTGGGACGACGATCGTGACCTGGACGTCGAGGCCCACGTCCTTGGAGCCATTCGGCGACAGCACGGCGTCTCACTTCAGCGCGTCCGCAAGGCGCTCCGATCCTTGAGCGTCGTCTGCGACTGTCGCACCCGCTGATCACCGCGAAGTTCCAGACCGACGTCCTTCTGCGCATTCCGTAACAGAACTGAAACGTCGCGCCGGTGACCATTCATTGGTCATTAAACAACGCGCAATCATCCTTGACATCCAGTGGAGAATGCGCAGATAGTGTCCCGGCGGCCATGTTTGGTGCGTCTGAGGAGTGACCTCATGGGACGACATACGATCCGAGATCACAGACATTCGCGTTCCGCCGCAATAACGTCACCGCATTGATTGGCCGGAACCTGTTAACGTTTCAGTCAGCGTACGTTCGAGCTTAGCACCGCGTCCTTTCGCCCACGTGCTTGGTCTTTGCCGAGCCTGAGCGGGGGCGCCATCGGCGCCTTGGTCCGGCAGCCCGATTCACCTCACGCCGTCAGACGCGACAGTGGACGGAGAGCGGAAGGGAGCCGTCGGCCGCCGCGGCGGCCCGGCCTCGCTCCCCAACCGCCGCGGCCTGCAGGCAGTCGCACGTCCGCCACACCCATAGCATCTGCCGCGCTCGCCGTAGGCCCGTATGGCGGTGCGAAGGTGTGCCCCCTTTTGCCGTGACGATTCTTCGGGTCTTCGGTCGCTATTGGGCCGTCCGTGTCCTTTGCGCCGAGAGATTCGAGGTTCTGCTGTTGCGTCCGCATTGGGCGCACGGGAACGAAACCACCCTCATCGCAACGAAGGAGCAAAGAATGAAGATCAATTCAATGTTACGGCTTTCCTGCGGGGTTGCGCTCTTGTCCGTCGCGCTTGCCGGCCAAGCGCGGGCCGATCAGGAACTCTCTCCGACCTACTACAAGTCCGTGGAAAATGATGATGTCTGGATGTTTCCTGGATGGGCAAACTGCCAAGGTGGTGGCTACTGCACCAATGCAAACGATCAGGTCGGGTACTGGGTCGTTGCCAACTGGGGCGACGGAGCTGCGTACGTGCAGGGAGTCACCGGCACCCAGGTCAGCCCGGGCGACACTGCCTTCGTCAACATCTTGCTCACGTGCGACGACGGAAGTTACGGCAGAAATCACGACACTGGCAGCGGACCAGACGGTGGGTTGCCTCCAGGTTACGCGTACAGCTGGTGCTACACAGCATCTGGCAACTATGGTCCGGCCAACGAAGTGACCTTCTACTACGGCGTCGCGAAGAGTGACGCCAGTTAGGATGCGCTCTAGCGAGGATCGTCGCTAACGAAGTCCCTGGATACCGGGGGCGGACTGAGCTGCGGAAGAGCGGCTGCTCAGGCGATGGATCCCTTCTGCGAGGGGCCCCTCGGATGGCCGAGGGCCCCCTCCCTCGTCGCCGAGCCGGAGACGAATCCGCGCTGGACCAATTCCGCGCCTCGATACGCTTTTGACCACCGTAGGCGCATCCACGGCGCGCGACCAGACACGCACGTCAAATTTTCCATCGGAGGGTTCAATGAAGGGGAACAGAAGGCTGCCGATTGCGGCATCCCTGGCGGTGCTCGGCGTCCTCGGCCTCTGGTTCCTGCTGGGCACGGCCAGACCATCGCACCAGAAGGCTTCGGCACCCCGCCGGCAGACGCTGTCCGGGACGGCCATCACCATGGACGGGCCGGCGGCGACTCGAGAGGGAGCCCTCTCCGGACACGTACGAGGCCGTGACGGTAAGGCCGTCGGGAACGCCCGCGTCTGCGCCACGACGGTGCGTTCGGAAGTCTCCTGGACACCCAGGCCGACGTGCGCCACCACCGACGGGCAGGGAAGCTATCGAGTCGCCCCGCTCGAGAGCACCGCGTACGCGGTGTCGGCTGTCGCCCGCGGCTTCCGCCCGGCGTCAGCTTTGCTCGGCAGGTCGATCTTCCTCGGACAGGGCGAGGCGAAGACCGGGGTTGACATCGTACTGGACGCGGGAGGAGCGCAACTCAACGGCCAGGTACTCGACGCGACGGGGGGACCCATCTCCGGGGCGATGATCCGGGTCCTGCGCCGAGCGACGCCGCACGACACGACCATCACCGAAAGCGGGCCGGATGGATCTTTTTCCGTCTGGATGGCTGCAGGTCCCGTCACGGTCATCGCCGAGGCGCCCGAATATGCGCCCGTCCGCATCGCGCACATCGTGCCAAGCCGTGATCTCGTCCTGAAATTGACGCCGGGATCTGTGGTGAGCGGACGGGTCATCGCCGCGGGGACCGGCGCGCCGGTCGAAGGAGTACAGGTCCGGGCGATCCGGCCGGGAACCTGGAACGATCCGACCCGACCATCGGCGACGAGCCAGGCTGACGGAGCGTTCGAGGTTCGCGGCCTGGAGCCGGGCATGTACACGCTGGTCGGTGAGCGAGTCGGCTGGCGTGGCGAATCACACACGCCTGTCGAGGTGGCGCTGGCCGGCCAGGTCGACGGGCTCACGCTCACGGTGTCGACGGCCACCGTCGTGACCGGAAAGGTGGTTCGACGGGACACTGCGGAGCCGTGTTCGCGCGGAAGAGTTGTCCTGGGTCCGCCTGATCGTGGCGCGGCCCCGGGGAACGGCGCGCCCCACATGGGTCCGAGCGCTCCCACGATTGCGACCAATCTCGAGGCAGATGGCACCGCACGCTTCGCCGCCGTACCCGCCGGTTCCTATCAGGTCAACGTTCAATGTGAAGAATCTCGTCTCGTGGAGGGACCCACGACGCTGGCGGTCGGGGGGAATGACATCGAGGGCCTCCTGTGGAAGGTCGATCCAGGCGTTCGTCTGGTCGTTCGCGCGGTGGATCAGCTGGGCCAACCTGTCGCGAACACATTTCTCTTTCTTCAGGAGGGCCCACCGAAAGACGCCGCAGCCAAGGACGGAGCACGCCCGCGCCGACCAGTTCGGGGCTTCACGACGACGGCCGACGGAACGTTCGAGCTGACCGGTCTCGCGCCGGGCATCTACACCGTTGAACCAAGCTCGCCGGATGGGACCAAGCCAGTCATGGTGGATGCTCGCGGCTCGGACAAGCTCGAAGTCACGATCCGCCTGGAGGGACAGGGTCGGATGCTGGTGACGGTTCGGTCACCGGAGGGAGTCGGGGTCGATCAAGTAGAAGTCACGGCCACCCGGTCGAGAGGGGACACGACTTCACAGGCGTCCAACGCCAAGGGAGTCGCGCCGGGGACGATTTCGCCCGGGGCCCCGTCTTCGGGGGAGATCTTTCGCGGGACGGGGATCGGCGACGGGCGTTTTGAAATCGGTCCGCTCGTATCCGGGGCCTATCACGTCGCGGTGAGCGACGGAATCAATCCACCCTCGGAGCCCAATGACTGGCCTCGGGGAATCGTTGCGGTCCGCGAGGGCGTCGCGCGTGCCACCGTCGTACTTCGTCGAGGGGGCTCTCTCAGCGGACGGGTGGTCGACAGCTCGAGGCAGGCGGTCCCGGATCTCTGGGTGACCGCCGATTGTACGGCGATGGCCGGCGACAGCCGGCAACGCGGGTTCTCCCAGATCGCATCGCGACCGGGGTCGTCGAGCCGGGCCGTCAGCGACCAGGAAGGCCGGTTTCACATCGATCGCATCGCCGCCGACGCGCAATGTGTGCTCCGCGCGGAGCAGCCCGGCAGCGGCAGCATGGGTGTTGTCAAGGGCGTCCATCCAGGCGAGGAGACGGTCATCACGATCAGGGGGGCGGGGTCATTGAGCGGCACCGCCATCCTGCCCGATGGCTCGCCGGCGACGAGATTTCAACTCCTGGTCCGCAACCCCGAGGGCCCGACCCGCACCGAGATCTTGACGGCGACAAATGGTCGCTGGTCACTCTCGCGCGTCGTGCCGGGTCGGATCCACCTTTCGGCGTTCGACGCCTACCATGATGCCGCCGAGGCGAGCGTCGAGCTGGCGCCGGGAGAGCAACGCGACGGCGTGGCGCTCCAGTTTCAGCAGCCGCCCAAAGGCGAACCGAAGGACCTTCGGGCGCCGCAACCATGATCTGGCCGGAGGTGACCGTCAACGGCAGTTCCTATTCGCGCCAATCGCCGGCGGTGACGGTGTTCTGAACGGAAGCGTTGGCCGCTTTCGCGCGACCAGGCGAGGACGGCCCGTCCGATCTGCGGATGGTCCACCTGCCCCGGTGACGACGAACGGCGCCCCTTGCGCTAACGTCGGTGCATGCCGGTCAGCGAAGCCACCGGGCGGTGGGTCGAGGAGCAGTTCCAGACGTCGATCGTGCCCACGCTCTTCGAGTACATCAAGATCCCGAACAAGTCCGCCATGTTCGATCCCGACTGGCGCAAGAACGGCCACGTCGATCGCGCGGTGACCCTGCTGGCGGGCTGGGCGCGCGATCGGCTGCCGGAGGGCGCGACGCTGGAGGTCGTTCGGCTCGGAGACCGCACGCCGGTCATCTTCATGGACATCCCGGCCACCGGCGGCCACCCGGGCGACACGGTCATGCTCTACGGTCACCTCGACAAGCAGCCCGAGATGACGGGCTGGCGCGAGGGCCTCGGTCCGTGGACGCCGGTGCTCGCGGGCGACAAGCTCTACGGGCGCGGCGCGGCCGACGACGGCTACGCGATCTTCGCGTCGCTGACGGCGGTCAACGCCGTCCGCAAGGATGAGCTCCCGCACGCGCGCTGTGTCGTGCTCATCGAGGCGTGCGAGGAGTCCGGCAGCTTCGACCTGCCGGCGTACATCGAGCACCTGGCGCCGAGGATCGGCGTGGTCTCGCTGGTGGTCTGCCTCGACTCGGGCTGCGCGAACTACGACCAGCTGTGGATGACGACCTCGCTCCGCGGCCTGGTCGTCGGGACGCTCGAGGTCTCGCTGCTCACCGAGGGGGTGCACTCGGGCGACGGCACTGGGGTGGTCGCCGCGAGCGAGCGGGTGGCGCGCGTCCTGCTCGATCGCCTCGACGACAGCGCCACCGGCGCCATCAAGCTCCCGGAGCTGGCGACGGCGATCCCTCCGCAACGGTTGGTCCAAGCCGAGCGCACCGCGCAGGTGATCGGCGACGCGATCTTCGACAAGTTCCCGCTGCACCCCGGGGTCTCGCCGGTGACGAGCAGCCACGCCGAGCTGATCCTCAACCGGACCTGGCGCCCGGGCCTCGCCATCACCGGCGCCGACGGCTGGCCTCCCCTCGGCAACGCGGGCAACGTGCTGCGCCCGTCCACCAGGCTCAAACTGTCGATCCGCATCCCCCCGCGCGTCGATCCGAAGGTCGCCGCGGCCGCGGTCAAGCGCGCTCTCGAGTCCGATCCGCCGTACGGCGCGAAGGTCTCCTTCAGCGACGTCGGCGCGAACGCCGGGTGGGACGCGCCCGAGACGGCGGCCTGGCTCGAGGCGTCCCTGCAGGAGAGCTCGCAGCGTCACTTCGGCAAGCCGGCGATGGCGATGGGTGAAGGCGGCACCATCCCGTTCATGTTCATGCTGGGCGAGCGCTTCCCCCGCGCGCAGTTCTGCATCACCGGCGTGCTCGGCCCCGGCTCGAACGCCCACGGACCGAACGAGTTCCTCCACGTCCCGACTGCGCGCAAGCTCACGCTGTGCGTGGCCGAGCTGCTCGCGGCGCACGCTCGGCAGTGACGCCGAGGCCCGCAAGCGCAACGGCCGCCCGCCAGACCGTGGGCACGCCGCCGGGAGGCTAGCTCGGTGGAATCGGGATGATCGATTCGCTCACGCCGAGCGGCGTGGACGTGTAGTTCTGGCGGACGCATGTCGCTCCGGTCGAGTCGGAGAACACACGGTGGAAGCCGTCCGCGCCGACGGCCATCGAGTCGTAGTCGCCCCAGTAGCTTCTTCGGGGTTTTCTGGTGCTTCCGCTTCGTCTCCGTCTTCTGCTGCTGCTTCTTCTTCTTC
>Ga0068853_100000298_pt1 | contig 34819 bp, 28 predicted proteins | sample KBSCornC32_FD_65655 | JGI IMG/M metagenome (GOLD analysis project Ga0068853, IMG submission 65655) | Corn rhizosphere microbial communities from Kellogg Biological Station, Michigan, USA - KBS Corn C3-2 | ecosystem: Host-associated > Plants > Roots > Rhizosphere > Soil ... | reverse complement strand
TCCATACGTCCCCATGGTTGATGAAGATGAGGCCGGGGCGTGGCGCGGGCGTCGGAACCGCGGGAGGCGGAGGGATGTAGGGCACGTGCAGCGCGCACGCTTTGCCGTTCGATGCCGGCTTTATCGTGACGATCCGAGGAGCGACGTAGGCTTCACCCGCCATCTGTGGATCGTTGATGGCGTGATCGATCTGCTTCGCGTCGTCGCACTGGCTGTCCACCGGCGGCGCCGAGAGATCACCTTGGCAAACGTAGACCCGCTCGCCCGCTTGAGGCCCGATGGTCCACAGCGGGGTGGGGCATGGCGCCGCGAGCACGTCGGCGGCCTGCAACGCGATGGCCAGCGCAACCAGCCAGCCGGCGCCACGCACGAGGGTCCTGCCGACGAGCGAGCTCTCGACGACGCTCGGGCGCGCGCGCCCCTCTTCATGGCTTGATGACCTCTTCGACATCATTCGCTTCCTTCCGTCGACTCGTCCGCTCTGTGGCGACACCACCCGCAACGAGCTCGCCCTCCCAATACGGGGCGGTCGCGTTTTGGGTTGGCAGATTCGCCAGGAAGGCGGGTGGAACGTCGTGCTCGAGGAATACCTGGCGGTACTGCGACGACGAGCGACTCAGCAGACGCCCGGCTCCACGCGCCAGGCGACGGGAGTGGCTGCTGCGACCGTTCCTAGAACTGCGTTCCGTACGACAGCAGCCCGCCGCCCGGAGCGAGGCTCACGAAGGCGTGGCCGGTCGTCGATGCCGCGGCGGAGGCCGTGTTGCCCGATGGGCCGCTCGACGCGTTCAAGATGAACATCGTGACCGCGCCCGCCGCCAGGACCCCCGCCACGGTGTAGCCGACGTAGGCCCGCGTCCGCTTGGTGTCGAAGTCGTCGTAGTAGATCTGACACTGCGCGCCGCCGCGGTCGGGGAGCGAAGCGCCGCACGTGCGGATGGCGTCGAACGAGTGCTGGGCGTTCCGGGATCCGACGTGCTGCCAGATGCCGATCCCGCCCGCCAGGGCCGCGCCCCCGACCAACGACCAGGCCAGCACCCGCCGCCACGGGGCGACCTCGTCCTCGGAGACACGCGCCCCTTCCCGGCCGCCCTCGCCGCCCGCCGACGGCTCGTTCGCGCCGGTCCGTCTCGGGGGGCCGGCGCCACCCCCGGGACCGTCGGCGGCGCCGCCCGACGAGCCTGGTGAGACCATCATCGTGCGGCTCGGCGTCGCGGCCACGCCGGCATCGGCTTTCTCTTCGCGCTCGAGCGCGACCTGGACCCGCTCGCTGGCCCGGCCCACCAATGTGAGCGTCGTCGTCATCGAGCGCCGCCCCGCCGCGCGGACCTCCAGGTTGATGCGACCCTCGTTCAGGCGGAGCGGGCTCTGCAAAGGCAAGGTGCCGATCACGGCGCCGTTGATGAGCACCTCGGCGCCGGGCGGCTGACCTTCGACCTTCAGCTCGGCCAGGTGACTCTGCGAGACCTTCTGCGCTTGCTCGAGGACGGGCCGCGTCTTCTCGACCCACGGGTTACGGCTCTCCGCCAGGGCCTCGTCGAGGTGCCCCTCGGCCGCGAGCCAGTATCCGAGCGCCATCTCGGCCAGGCCGAGCTGTCCCGCCGTGCGGGCCGACCGCGCGATCTCGTAGGCCTTTCGATACAGGGGCAGCGCCTGCCCGTCGCGTCCGCGCCGGCGCAGGTCGTTGGCCTGCCGGATCAGGTCCTCCGCCTTCGCGGGATCGCCGTTGTCCATCGCCCACAGGGCGCGAGGCGCGGCCGTCCCCAACGCGAGGCTGATCGCCACCACGGCCCACGCAAGTCCGCCGGCTCCCGGCCTTGGCCGCCATCGGCGAGGCCTCGTGCGAGCAGGGTCGAATGGCGTGTGAGTGGGTCGGGGTTCGGGCGTCACGATCGGTCGGGGTGTCATTCGGCGCCCGCTCCGACGGGCGAGCAGGTCGAACATTGCCACATCTCGCGGCGGGGCGCATCCGCCGCAGATCACAGGCCAATCACGTTCGCCCCGGGCCCGTCGGGGCCGCGGCCCCTTGTCCCCGGCCGGATCCCGGCTTAGCTTGGTCGGGCTCCGAGCGAGCGAGACGAGAGGATGGGATGAACGATCAGACGCTGGCGGTACCGGCGCGCGGGCCGGCACCGGGAAAGCCACGCGGCAGACTGCTGCGCTACCTGCTGGTCGGCGCCGGCCTGCTCGTCCTCATCGTGATCCTGGTCGGCATCAAGGGGGCCCAGATCGGATCGCTCATCTCGATGGGCAAGCAGATGCAAAAGGCCGGGCCGCCGCCAGAGACGGTCGCGTCCGCCGTGGCTCATGGTCAACCCTGGGAGAACACCCTGCAGGCCGTGGGCAGCATCTCGGGCCTGAAGAGCGTCACCGTCAGCGCCGAGGCCCCGGGCGTCGTGACCCGCATCGCCTTCGAATCGGGCCAGGTCGCGCAGCAGGGGCAGATCCTGGTCGAGCTCGACACCAGCGTCGAGCGGGCCCAGCTGGCCGCCGCGAAGGCACGGCGCGACCTGGCCGAGGTGACCGCCAACCGCTCGCGCAAGCTCGCCGCCGGGAACGCCATCTCCAGGGCGCAGCTCGACGACACGGAGGCTCAGCTTCGGACATCCACGACGGACGTGGCGGCCCAGCAGGCCCTGCTCGAGCACAAGGTGGTCCGCGCGCCCTTCAAGGGACGCCTCGGCATCCGGGCCATCAACCTCGGGCAGTTCCTGTCGGCGGGCACCCCCATCACGACGCTCGACTCGATCGGCGCGTCCTTCGTCGACTTCTCGCTGCCGCAGGAGGAGCTGCCGTACCTGAAAGACGGCCTGCCGGTGCGGATCACGCTGGGTCTGGAAGAGCGAGGTGGACCGGCCTCGGGCCGCGCCGGGAAAGGGGAAGGCGCGGGTGCCGCGCCAGCGGGAGCTGCGACGACTCGCAATGGCAGCACCGCGGCGGCCGGGCCCGGGAGCGGCGGCGAGCAAGTCATCGAGGGCACCATCGCGGCGATCGAGCCGACGGTCGATCCGGCCACCCGCAGCGTCCGGGTCCGAGCCGCCATTCCCGACGCCGCCAACACGCCGCGCCCCGGGATGTTCGTCAACGTCGCGGTCGTGCTGCCGGGTCGGCCGACCATCGTGACCATCCCCGCCACCGCCGTCGTCCACGCGACGTACGGCGACTCGGTGTTCGTCATCGAGCCCAAGAAGCCCGGGTCGCCAGGCGCGGACAAGTCCCCGGCGGGCAAGCCGATCTCGACGGCGCGCCAGCAGTTCGTGCGGCTCGGACCCTCGCGCGGCGACTTCGTGGCCGTGACCAAGGGCCTCTCCGACGGACAGCAGATCGTCAGCGAAGGCGCCTTCAAGCTGCGCAACGGCGCCCCCATCGTGGTGGACAACTCCGTGAAGCCGACTCCCGAGCTGGATCCCCATCCCCCCAACCGCTGAGCCGCCGTACTCACGTCCTTCGAGCCGAGCCACCGCCATGCGCTTCACCGACCTCTTCCTGCGCCGACCGGTGCTGGCCATCGTGGTCAACGTGCTCGTCATCGTGGCGGGCCTGCAGGCGATCCGGTCGCTGAACGTCCGCCAGTACCCGCGGCTCGAGAGCGCCACCGTCACCGTCCGGACCGTCTACGTGGGGGCGTCGGCCGACCTGGTGCGGGGCTTCGTCACGACGCCGCTCGAGCGGTCCATCGCCGCCGCCGACGGCATCGACTACATCGAGTCGCAGAGCGTCCAGGGCCTGTCGACCATCAACGTCCGCCTGAAGCTCAACTTCAACGCGGGCAACGCGCTCAGCGACATCAGCGCGCGCGTGAACCAGGTGCGGGCCGACCTGCCGCCCGAGGCCGAGATCCCCGCCATCCAGATCGAGCCGTCCGACGCTCAGATCGCCGCGATGTACCTCAGCTTCGGCTCGCCGCTGCTCGAGGACAACCAGATCACCGACTACCTGATCCGCATCGTGCAGCCTCGCCTGTCGGCCATCGCCGGCGTGCAGCGCGCCGAGATCCTGGGCGCGCGGACGTTCGCCCTGCGGGCCTGGCTGAAGCCCGACCGCATGGCGGCGCTGAACGTCAGCCCGTCGCAGGTCCGGCAAGCGCTGGCGGCCAACAACTATCTGGCCGCCGTCGGTCAGACCAAGGGCGCGCTGGTCCAGGTCAACATCAGCGCCACCACCGACGCGCGCTCGCTCGACGAGTTCAAGAACCTGGTCATCCGCGAGCAGAACGGCGCCATCATTCACCTGCGCGACGTGGCCGAGGTGGTGCTGGGCGCCGACGACTACGACCAGGACGTGCGGTTCTCGGGCGAGAAGGCCGTCTTCATGGGGGTGTGGGTCCTGCCGAGCGCGAGCTCACTGGACGTCATCGGCCGCGTGCGCGCCGAGATCGGGCGCGTGCAGGACGAGCTGCCCACCGGGATGACGGCGCGGATCGCCTTCGACTCGACCAACTACATCCGCGACGCGATGAAGGAGGTCGTCAAGACGTTGAGCGAGACGGTGCTCATCGTCATCGTGGTCATCTTCTTGTTCCTGGGATCGCTGCGCTCGTCGCTGGTGCCGGTGGTGGCCATCCCCGTGTCGTTGATCGGCGCCGTGTTCCTGATGCAGGCCTTCGGGTTCACGCTGAACCTGCTGACGCTGCTGGCGATCGTCCTGTCGGTCGGCCTGGTGGTCGACGACGCCATCGTCGTCGTCGAGAACGTCGAGCGCCACATCCGCGACGGCCAGTCGCGGATGGACGCCGCGATCTCGGCCGCCCGCGAGCTGGTCGGGCCAGTCATCGCGATGACCATCACGCTGGCGGCGGTCTACACCCCGATCGGCATCCAGGGGGGGCTGACGGGCGCCCTGTTCCGTGAGTTCGCGTTCACGCTGGCGGGCGCCGTGTTCATCTCGGGCATCGTGGCGCTGACGCTGTCGCCGCTCATGTCCTCGCGCCTGCTGGCCGCCGAGCACCGGCCGCCCTGGCTGGCGCGCAAGGTCGGCGACGCGTTCGAGGCCCTGCGCCGCGGCTACGCGCGGGCGCTGGATCGGACCCTGCACGCCCGCGGCGCCGTCTACACGGTGTGGATCGCGCTCTCGCTGCTCGTCATCCCCATGTACATGTTCTCGGCCGCCGAGCTGGCGCCGGTCGAGGATCAAGGCGTCCTGTTCGGCGCGCTCGATGTGCCGGCCAACGCCAGCCTGGAGCGGATCTCGACCTACTCGGCGCAGGTCAACCGCATCTTCATGAGCACGCCCGAGTTCGAGCACAGCTTCCAGGTGACATTCCCGACGCAGGGCTTCGGCGGCATGCTGGTCAAGTCGTGGCGCGACCGCGAGCGCAGCATCTTCCAGATCGCGCCCGAGGTGAACGCCAAGCTGGCCGGCATCGCGGGTGTGCGCGCACCGGCGTTCCTGCCCCCGGCGCTGCCCAACCCGGGCCTGTTCCCCATCGAGCTGGTCATCTCGTCGACCGCGGAGCACAGGCAGATGATCCGCTTCGCGGACGAGCTGGTGCAGGACGCGATGAAGAGCGGCCAGTTCGCGTTCCCGCCCATCGTCGACGTCCGCATCGACCAGGCCAAGACCGAGCTGGTGATCGACCGCGGCAAGGCGGCGTCGATGGGGCTGACCATGTCCCAGATCGGCGCCGATCTGTCGTCGATCCTGGGCGGCAACTTCGTGAACCGGTTCAGCATGGACGGCCGCAGCTACAAGGTCATCCCACAGATCGAGCGCTCGGCGCGCTTGACCCCGGACCAGCTTCAGCAGATCCACATCTCGGGCCCGGGCGGGCAGCTCATCCCGCTCAGCGCCATCGCGACCGAGCACGAGACGGTCGAGCCGCGCACCCTGAACCGCTTCCAGCAGCTCAACTCCATCAAGATCTCCGGCGTGGCGACCCGCTCGCTGGAGGGGGGCCTGAGCCTCCTCGAGCAGACGGCGGCCCGCATCCTGCCCGACGGGTATCGGCTCGATTACACCGGCGAGTCCCGCCAGCTTCGCCAGGAGAGCGGCAAGTTCCTGCCCGCCATGGGGCTGTCGCTGCTGGTGATCTTCCTGGTGCTGGCGGCGCAGTTCAACTCGTTCCGCGACCCGTTCGTGATCCTGGCCGGCTCGGTGCCGCTCGCGATCTTCGGCGCGATGATCTTCACGTTCCTCAAGTTCCAGGGCCCGCCCGGGATGGATTTCCCGCTGACCAAGGGCTGGACCACCACGCTCAACATCTACTCGCAGGTGGGCCTGGTGACGCTGGCCGGGCTCATCGCCAAGAACGGCATCCTCATCGTTCAGTTCGCGAACACGCAGCAGCTGCAGGGCCTGAGCAAGATCGACGCGGTCCGCGAGGCGGCCGTCATCCGCCTGCGGCCGATCTTGATGACCACGGCCGCCACGGTGGCGGGGCACTTCCCGCTCACCCTGGTCACGGGGCCGGGCGCGGTGGCCCGCAACTCGATCGGCGTGGTGCTGGTCGGCGGCATGACGATCGGAACGCTGTTCACGCTGTTCGTGGTCCCGTCGGTCTACGTGCTCATCGCGAAGGATCACCGGCGCGACGCCACCCGGGTGCCCGACGGGACGGGTCCGCGGGCGTCGGCGGCGACGCCGACGGGGGTCCACCCCTCCGACGGCTCGGCGGTTGGCCCGACGCCCGCGACGGCCGGCCGCGCCGGGTGAGCGCCGGGTGCCGATCGCAAGAGCTGGCCTGAAAGAACGACGCGCCGGCAAGCTGGCCGCCGTGGTGCTCGCCACCGTCGTGGCCGGCTGCGCCACGGGCGCGGCTGCGGCCCGCGCCGAATCTGGGCAGCTGCCCCGGAGCCTCGTCTACCAAGCCGGTCAGGCGGTCCCTGCCGGCTATCACGTCGAGCACAGGACGCGGTACGGGCTCGTGATCTCGGGCGCGGTGCTCTTCGCCCTCGCTTACCTGCCGACCGCGTCCGCCGCGTACTACGACTCGAAGGACGGCACGATCCTGTACGTGGTGCCGGTCCTGGGCCCCATCTTCGCCATCCCGAACAAGACGGCGAACAACTGCACCTCGGGCGACCACAGCTCCTGCTCCTCCGACTTTTCGGGGTTCGTCGCGGCTTTCCTGCTCGCGGACGCCCTGGTGCAAGGGGCCGGCGTCCTCATGACCTGGTACGGGCTGCGCGGCCGCGACATGTTGATCCGCGGCGAGACCACGCCGCACGCACGCGTGATTCCCGGACGAGTCGGGACCTCAGGCTACGGCGCCTGGCTGCAGGCGCGCTTCTGAGAGGGCGCCGTCAGCCGTTGACCAGGGCCAGAGCGAAGCCGTCGTAACCCTTGCTGCCCACCGTCTGCAACTCGGTCACGGAGACGCGCGGCTCGCCGGCCATCAGACGGTTCAAGCGGCGAACGCCTTCAATCATCGGGTGCGTGTTGTCGGCGTCGATGACGGCGCCCTCGCGCACGACGTTGTCGATCACGATGACGCTGCCGGGACGAGACAGCTTCAGCGCCCACTGGAAGTAGTCGGGGTTGCTCTCCTTGTCGGCGTCGATGAAGAAAAAGTCGAACGGCCCGCCACCCTCGGCCGCGATGCGCGGGAGGGTCTCGACGGCCACGCCCAGGCGAATGTCGACCTTGCTCTGCAGGCCGGCCCGAGCCACGTTCGCGCGAGCGATCTCGGCGTGCTTCGGATCGCGCTCCAGCGTGATCAGCTTGCCGTCATCGGGCAGGGCGCGCGCCAGCCAGATCGCGCTGTAACCGCCCAGCGTCCCGATCTCGAGGATGCGGCGCGACCCCTGGATGCGGGCCAGCAGGTGCAGCATCTTCCCCAGGTTCGGCGTGACCTGGATCCCCGGCAACCCGGCCGCCACGCTGTCATCGAGCGCAGCGGCCAGAGCCGGATCGGCCGGCACCAGCAAATCCGTGATGTAAGTATCGACCGCAGTCCAGCGCGCTTGGTCCGGTGGCTGACTCATGGATGTCAACTTCACCACACGGCAGGAGCCTGCGCCAGGTGGTCACCGACGGCCGGCCTGGCCAGGCTGGTTGACGGAAGAGGACGAAGAGGCGGCGTCGGCGAAGGTCGCCCGAGGGCTCCGCTCCGGTCACGTGGATCTTGGGGCGAGAGCGGGAGGGGAGTGCCCACCGCGCTCGGGTCCTCGCGGTCGCACCCAGATCTGCTCGGCCGACGCCGTGGCCGCTGTGGACTCGCTTGGCGGGCACTCCCCTCCCACTCTCGCCGCGCGCGTTCCACGTTCGCTCCGCTCCGCGCGCTGACCTCCGCTTCGCTGCGAACGTGATCCGGGCCACGTATGAAGGGAACGGCTCATTGGGCCGATCTGGGACCTATGGTTCGGATTGCGATCCGCATCTAAATCTGAATTAGCGACTCTGCCGCTAGCCGGCTGTACGGGCCGTAGCTCGGCTTCGCTGGGTTATCATGGCGTCGCATGAGCTCAGGCTCCCGTGAAGGTGATCCATTCGATGACCAAACACGAATGTCGAGTGAAGGAGGTTCAAAGACGCCGGTCGCCGAGATGTTTCGATCGGTGTTTTTTCTGGTGGTCGGCACCGCCGCGGCCTTCACCCTGGCGGATCTGACCTTCAACTTTCTGTGTCTCGCGGACTCGTACTGGCGACGGTTCTTGTTCTAGTGACGGCATGGCGGCTGTGGTGGAAGCACTGCCCGAGCTCTGGCGCCTCGCTCTGACGTGTCTCGTGGCGCTGCTCGGCGAGATCGCGATCGTCTTCGTCTCACACGCTCGCTTGGGCCGCCAAGAGCGGTTGCAGGGTCTCGCGCAGTCCGGCGACTGGCAGTCGCTCGCACCTTGCGGTCGCCCTCGCGCCTCCTCGAGGTCATTGGCGTCGTCATCCCCCTCCTGATGGCGTTTTCCTTCGCGAGGGTCATTCACCTGGCGCGAGTCGACCTCATCCGGGCCCTGGAGATCAGGAACGATCGCGTCTCGTCCGCGATCAGAGCGGCCCTCGACGCAGGGTTTCACCGACCCATGTTCGTCTTTCTGCGACGTCAAGTCACCGACCGCCCGCTGCTCGGACGCCTGTGGCGCAACCGCGCCCGCGCCGCCCAGACGACCGCCATCGAGGCGCCCGGCGACGCACCCGCCGGCGCAACGATCATCGAAGCCGCGCGGTTTCCCACCTGCACCGCCCTCGCTCGCGAAATCGTGGACGCTCGCCTGGCAGATCACGACGTAGCCCTGCTGCTTCCGCCAACCACGCCCGCTCTCTCGCTCGACAAGTAGGCCACCCTCCGCTCCCGAGGTCTGCCCCGGGCACCAGCGTATCGTGCGACCTTGGGAGAGGCACGGCTTGTTCGGCCCCCTCAGGCATATGGTTCGTCTTGCCATCCCTGCATGGTAAGTTCGAATGTATGAAGAAGACCTTGCACATCGATGAGGGGCTCCTTCGGCGAGCCAAGGCGGCGTGCCACGCCAGCACCGACACGGAGACAGTTCGGCTAGGCCTCGAAGCGCTCGTCCGCCACGCCGCCTACGAGAGGTTGCGCTCGCTTCGTGGTGCCGAGCCGTCTGCGCGCGACGTGCTTCGCCGGAGAGAGCAGCCGAGAAGACGCCGGGTTGCCTGATGGTGCTCGTAGACACGTCCGTCTGGATCCGATTTCTCGCCGGCCGTGAACCCTATGCCAGCGGCCTTGATGATCTCCTTGGCCGGGACGACGTGGCCGGCCACGAGATGATTTATGGTGAACTTCTGCTGGGGGACATCGGCGGTTCCAGGAAGCACCTCCTCGACGCCTACACCCAGATGCACCACGCCGTAGCGGTCCCACACGAAGAACTGGTGGAGTTCGTGCGAGCGCGTCGACTCAACGGTCGCGGCGTCGGCTGGGTCGACATCAACATCCTGGCATCCGCCGTGGTCGGGGGATTTCACGTCTGGACCACGGATTCCTACTTCTCTGCAATCGCCAGCAACTTGGGGATCGCCTACGGCCCACCCCGCTCGTAGTCCGCCGACGACCCGGCATTGCGTCTTTCACGCGCGGGAACTCGGCGCGAAGGAACGCCACCTTCTTTTCGTCGATCTCCTGGTCCTTGCTGAACGCGTTCCGGTACCACATGGAGGCGGTTAGCCGGCTCCGACGAACTGCTGGGAGGTGACTGCCAGGTCCATGAGATGGAGTTCCTGACGACCGAAGATGTCGACGCGAAAGCTGCGGTTCGAAAAGTCGCGGTCAAGCGTCGCCGCCCACATATCTTGATAAGCCATGCCACGTGAATCAGCCATTCGCGGGACGGAGAGAGCGACTTGTCGCCGAAACTGTCAGAACGTGATGGCGGTTCCCAGCCCGTCGATCACTCGCAGTCTCGCCGCGATTCGATCGTCATGCTGAATACTGACCGCGCGGCGGAGCAGAGCGTGGCGCGCGGAGCGGAGTGAGCGGGAAACGCGAGCGGCGAGAGTGGGAGGGGAATACCCGCCAAGTGAGTCCGCAGCGGACGCGAGGCCCGTCGAGCAGATCCGGGTGCGCTCCGCGAGGACCCGAACGCGGTGGGTATTCCCCTCCCGCTCTCGCCCCCCGCGGTCCACGCGACCGGAGCGGAGCCCCCGGGCGACCTTCGCCGCCCCCCCGGACCTACGCCGCCCCCTCCACCCTGCGCCCTGCTCCCGCGCGCTCCGCCTGCCCGCGTCCGCCTCTCAGAACTGCGAGAAGAAGGTCCAGAGCGTCGGGCCGGAGTTGGGAGCCGGCTGGTGATCCGCGTTGTACTCGCACCAGGTCACCGGATACCCCGCCATGCAGCCGGAATACGTGACGCACGTGCAAGGCTGGTTGGTCGACGAGAGGCCGTCGCACCAGCTCGGCGTCATGGGCGTGGTGTCCGTCGAACAGCCGTTGCGCTTGACGAAGGTGTCCTTCGCCTTCTGGCCGCCGCTGATGTCGACGACCGAGTCGTGGGTGCCGTGGAAGCCCATGTAGGCCACCGGCGTCGTGCCGTTCGTGCAGCCGCTCACCTGCGAGTTGCCCGCCATCGGCGCGACGGCGCGCGCCAGGCCGGCGCAGGCGACCGCGTTCGACATCATGCCGCCGAAGCTGAAGCCGGTGGAGAAGATGCGGCCCTCGTCGATGCACATCTCGCTCTTGAACTTCTCGAGCATCGCCTTCAGGAAGTTGATGTCCGCGCCGCCGGTGTTGCCCCAGCCCAGGCTGGTGCCGCCGTTGAACGCCGTGCCTTCCGGTGAAACCAGGATGGCCTGGTTGTTCGACGATCCCTTCAACCCGTAGTACCCGCTGTTGCCGGTGCCCGCCGTCTGCATGGCCGAGCCACCCAGGGGGTGCCACGCGAAGATCAGCTTGTAGGGGTGGTTCTGGTCGTAATTCGTCGGGACGGAGAGGATGTATTCGCGCGACGTGCCCCCGACGTCGATGCTGTAGCGCATGCTGGCGGGAGGGGCCTTGCCGCAGCCGGCGGACATCGTCGCCGGTCCTCCGGCGCCGCCCGAACCGGTCGTGCTGGTCGTACCGCCTCCCGCGCCGCCGCTGCCCGTGCCGGCGCTGCGTCCCCCGGCGCCGTTGCCGTTCCGACCACCGAGACCACCCCGCCCCGCCGGCCCGCCCTGACTTCCCCCCGACGCCGTGCTCGCGCCGCCGCTGCCAGAGCTGCTGGAGCCACCCGAGCCCGCCGCGGTCCCGCCGGTGCCGGTCGTCCCTCCGGAGGCTCCGACCGAACCGCCGCTGCCAGTGCCGCTCGAGCCCCCGGACGACGTCGACGTGCCGCCGCTGCCGGTGGCGCTCGAGCCCCCGGACGAGGTCGTGCTTCCTCCGGAGCCTGGCGGCCCGTCGGTGCCCGACGCTCCACATCCCCCCACCCCGATGCTCGCCAACCCCAGGACCACGGCCAACGCGGCGCGACTGCTGTGTCGAAGGTACCTCATCGGATCACCTCCCGGACGTTGCTGGACGGGTGGACGGCAGGGCAGTCGCGACGTGCCGACCAGAACGGTCCAAAAAGTTTTCCGACGTCTGTCGGACGGAAAATCCCGTTAGATTACCGAAAGCCCAGGAACCGGCGCTGCTTGATGACCCGCACCACCTCGGCCGGGACCATGGCCTCCCAGGACGGGTCGCCCTTGCGGATCTTCGCCAGGACGTCGTTCGAGAAGATGCGCAGGCACGAGCGATCGAAGTCCTCGAGCGGCTTGATCGATCCGTTGTCGAGCAGGTGCTCGTACAGCTTGCGGATGTGCGGCGCGACCTCGAGGGTGTCGGCCGCCACCAGATGGCTCGCCCCCTCGAGCAGGGGATACACGTAGAGGCGCAGGTCGTTCTTGAAGAGGCGACCGAACGACTCGAGAATCCCGCCTTCCAGGTCGGCGTACGACCTTGGATCGAAGAGATCGCGCAGACTGGGCACGCCCATGGTCATGGCGATCTTCAGCTTGGTGTGTCGGCCCAGATACGCAGCCAGGCGGTACAGCTCGAAGTAGTCCGAGATGAGAACGGTCTTGCCGATGGCCGCCAACATGTCGGCCCGCGCCAGGAAGTCGGCGCGATCGACCTCTCCGCCTTCGTCGCGCAGGTTCCGCATGGTCAGCTCCATCAACTCGACGATGTCGTCATCGTTGCCGGACGAAGCGGCGCCGTCGTCAGCCCCGGGGCCGGAAGCGGCAGGCGGCGTGGCGGTCGCGGCCAGATCGTGGGTGAAGGCGGCCCGCGCGCAGCGAAGCATGTCGACGTTGGGGTGGCAGATCGGGCGGAAGCTGCCCCGCTCGACCAGCACGTTCTTCTTGTAGAGGACCTCTGACGGCTGCAGCACCGCGCCGCGGGGGTCGAACATCGCGGCGCCCGACAACCCGAGCTGAACCAGCTTCAGGCTCATCAGCCGGTTGTCGACCTGGCGGAACTCGATCCCGCTGAACTCGATCATGTCGATCTCGATGCGCCGGGTGGTCAGCCCGTCGAGGAGGGACTCGATCAGCAGATCCGGCTCGCTCGAAAGGAAGAAGGCCCCGTAGAGCAGGTTGACCCCGACGACGCCCAGCGCCTCCTGCTGGAGGGCGTTCTGGCTGTCGAGCATGCGGACGTGGACGATGATCTGGCTGTCCTGATCGCGCGGGCGGGACTGGAACTTGACGCCCATCCAGCCGTGGCACTCGCTGGTGCCGCGGTAGCTCAGCGCCGAGACGGTGTCGGCGAAGGCGAAGAACGACGTCGCGTCGCCGCGGGTCTCGCCGAGTCGCGACAGGTTGAGCCCGTGCTCGTGATCGAGCATGGCCTGCAGGCGAGGCCGGCAGACGTAACGTTCGGCTTTACCGTAGATGGCGTCGCTGACGGCCATGTCGTAGGCCGACATGCTCTTGGCGATGGTCTTGGAAGCGCCGCCGGCGCGGAAGAACCAGCGCACGACCTCCTGGCCGGCGCCGATCTCGGCGAACGTGCCGTAGCGGCGAGCGTCCAGGTTGATCTGCAGCGCCTTGGCGTGCGTGTCCAACGTCCGATCCTGCCCCCGCGTCCGGTTCATGCGCGCGAGCTTAGATCACCCAATGTCAAGGACCGGTCGGTCTCCGTCTCGTCCTCGCCCTCGAAACGCCCGGATCCCCCCTTCCCTTTCTCCCTTTACTTGCCCGCCGCAGCGACGTATCTCCCACCGCGTGAGCGTGGATAAATCCGCCGCCGGACGCCTCGCCGAGGCCATTCGCAAAGCGGCGCCGGCCGGGATCTGGTCCGCCGGCGTGAAGCTCGCCCGCGCCAGCGCCGCGGCCGTCGAGAGCGAGGACGCCGACGAGGTGGTGCTGCGCGTGCGCGCGCCGGGCCGCCCCGTCGCGCCGACCGTGGTGCTGTACCCGGGCGAGCTCGATTGGGACTGCGATTGCGCCGGGCGCGTGCGCCCCTGCGACCACATCGTCGCCGCGGCCCTGGCCCTGGCCGAAGGCGAGAGCCCGGCGGCCACTGCGACGGCTGGACCGGGTGCCGCGGCAGAGGCAGGTGAAGCGACGCACGCGCCCCCTGCGCTCGCGGGGGGCGCGGCCCCGCCCGCCGTCCGCAAGATGACGGCGGCGTGGGGGCGCATCGCTTACCGCTTCGCGCGTGCCGACGGAGGCCTGAAGGTCACCCGCGCGATCGTGCGGCGCGACGCCACCGGCGGCGTGGTCGAGAAGGCGGTCGACGCTTCGCTCAGCGTGCTGCGCAACCGGCCCGAGGCCGCCGACCTGCACCTGGAGGAGTTCGATTTGCGCGCGGATCTGCTGCTCGAGACCGGCGGGCGCGGCGTGCTCGCCCCCACCAAGCTCGACGCGCTGCTGGCGGTCCTGGTCGGGGCGCGCCAGGTGAGCCTCGACGGCCGCCCGGTCGCCGTGTCGGACGAACGCCTGCGCCCGCGAGCGGTCGTCGAGGATCGCGGCCCCCGCCCGAGCGACGACCTCGCGATCACCATCGGCCGCGACCCCCGCATCACCGAGGTCCTCTCGGCCGGCGTGGCCCTGGCCGACGGCGAGGTGATCCACCGGCTGGCCGAGCTCGAGCTGACGGGCGCGTACCTGCAGCACCTGCCGCAGGTGCGCACCGTCCCGGCCGCCGCGCTCGGCGAGCTGGCCACGAAGACGTTGCCGGAGCTGGGCGCGCGCATGAACGTCACCGTGAGGACCCGTCGGGTGCCGCCCATCGTGCGCGATCTGGCGCCGCGAATCGTGCTGACCATGAACCAGGTCGGCGCCGGGCTGACGGTCTTGCCCACGCTGGTCTACGGCCATCCACCGTCGGTGCGTATCGACGACAACCGGATGACGCACCTGGGAGGCCCCGTGCCCATCCGCGACGACGCCGCCGAGCGGCGCCTGGTGCACAAGCTCCGCGACGAGCTGAACCTGGTCCCGGGGCGGCGGGCAAACTTCGAGGGACAGGACGCGGCTCGCTTCGCCACCGCGCTCGGGCGGTGGCGCGGCGACCTGGCCGGCGACGGCGCGCGCGTCGTGGCCACCAAGGCCACGCTGGTCCCCGAGCTGCGCCTGATTCAGCTCGCAGGGGCCGCCGCGCCCGTGGGAGGCGGACCGCCCGACGTCGGGTTCGCGCTCACGTTCCGGGTCGAGGGAGACGCCGGCGATCGCGGGGCCGGCGCCGGAGGGGCCGCGCGCACCGTCAGCGCCGAGGCCGTCCTCGACGCCTGGCGCGAGGGCTTCGGCCTGGTCCCGCTCGACGGGGGTGGCTGGGCGTCGCTGCCGCGCGACTTCCTGGCCAAGCACGGACAGCGGCTGGCGGATCTGATGGCCGCGCGGGCGGCCGACGGCAAGGTGGCGGCCCACGCGCTGCCGGCGCTGGCGGCGCTGTGCACTGAGCTGGATCAACCAGCGCCCCCAGGGCTCGATCGTCTGGCCGCGCTGCTGGCCGGGGGCTTCCAGGCCGTCCCGCCGGCCGCGCTGCCCGCCGACCTGACCGCGACGCTGCGGCCCTATCAACGGCAGGCGGTCGATTGGCTCACCTTCCTGCGCGGGGCGGGTCTGGGCGGCATCCTCGCCGACGACATGGGTCTCGGAAAGACGCTGGAGGCCCTGGCCGGGCTGGCCGGGCCGGCGCTGATCGTCTGCCCCACCAGCGTGGTCCCCAACTGGCGCGCCGAGATCGCCCGCTTTCGGCCGGACCTGAAGGTGGTCGCCTATCACGGCCCCGGACGCCAGCTCGACGCCGAGGCCGATGTGACGCTCACCAGCTACGCCATCTTGCGACTGGACGCCGACGTGCTGGCCGCGCGCCGTTTCGCCGCGGTCATCCTCGACGAGGCCCAGGCCATCAAAAACCCCGACAGCCAGGTGGCGCGCGCCGCCTACGCGCTGGACGCCGGATTCCGCGTGGCCATGACGGGCACGCCCCTCGAGAACCGCCTGGACGAGCTGTGGAGCCTGGCCCACTTCACGAACCGCGGCCTGCTCGGCGGGCGGCGCGACTTCGACGAGCGCTACGCCCGCCCCATCGCCGACGGGGAAGCGGGCGCGGCCGCCCGCCTGCGCGAGCGCCTGCGCCCGTTCCTGCTCCGCCGGTTGAAGCGCGACGTCGCGCCCGAGCTGCCGCCCCGGACGGAGGCGGTGTTGCGAGTGGCGCTGGACGAACGCGAGCGCGGGGTCTACGACGCCGTCCGCGCCGCCAGCCGCGCCGACGTGCTGGCCCTGCTCGACGGCGGCGGCAGCGTGATGGCCGCGCTGGAGGCGCTGCTGCGCCTGCGTCAGGCGGCTTGCCACCCGGCGCTGGTGCCCGGCCAGAAGGCGAGCTCCTCCTCCAAGCTCGAGGTGCTGGTCGAGGCGCTGCAGAACGCCGCCGAGGACGGGCACAAGGCGCTGGTCTTTTCGCAATGGACCTCGCTGCTGGATCTGGTCGAGCCGGCGCTGGCGGCGGCGCAGATCGGGTGCACCCGGCTCGACGGCTCCACGCGCGACCGCGGGGCGGTCGTCGCGGGGTTCCAGGCGCCGGAGGGCCCGCCCGTCATGCTGCTGTCCCTGAAGGCGGGCGGCGTGGGCCTGAACCTGACCGCCGCCGATCACGTGTTCTTGCTGGACCCGTGGTGGAACCCGGCCACCGAGGATCAAGCGGCCGACCGCGCGCACCGCATCGGTCAGGACCGGCCCGTGACCGTGTACCGCCTGGTGGCGACCGACACCGTCGAGGAGCGCATCCTGGCTCTGCAGGAGAAGAAGCGCGCCCTGGCGGCCGCGGCGATCGGCGGCGCCGATGCGGGCGCGCCGCTCACCCGCGAGGACCTGCTGGACCTGCTGCAGTAACGCGCGGCCCCGCACGACGGCAAAGGCGCATTACACTGGAGCGGTGCCTCCTGCGCAGCACGTCTTTCACGCCGTCGCCTTCGTCGAGAACCTGTCGCTGAAGGACCTGGCGACCGCGTTCGCGGGCGCGCGGCGATCGCCCTACGAGCTGGCCATCCCGCTCGGCGTCTCGCAGGCGGCGTTCGTCTACCCGTTCGGCGCGATGGTCTTTCAGAACACGCCGCCGCTGGCGCGGAACGAGCTGCTGAAGCAGCTGCACGCGGTGCGGCCGGGGCTGACGACCGCCGTCATCCAGGAGGAGTTCACGGTCCGTGAGGATCCCAGCCTGGCGCCCGGCGTCGAGGGGGGAGACCTGGCCATCGATCGCCTGACCCCGGCGCGCGCCGGGGTGGTCGCCCTCATCGTCGGGCAGAGCGCGTCGATGGAGTACTACGAGAACATCGTGGAGCAGATGTTCGCGCGCACCGGCCGCCTCGTCGACCGGCTCGAGAAAGCCGGCACCGTCTCGCTGCGCACGAAGCCCTTGCACCGCTTCATCGGCGAGGCGGTCTCGACGCGCAGCGAGGTCCTGTCGGTGCTGCACCTGCTCGACAAGCCGGACGCGACCTGGGACGACCCGGTGATGAACGAGATCTACGCCGACCTGCGCGCCGAGTTCGATCTGCTCGATCGGTACGGCGCGCTCGAGTCCAAGCTGCGCAGCGTGCAGGAGGGGCTCGAGCTGGTGCTCGACGTCGCGCGCGACAGCCGCCTCGTGCTGCTGGAGAGCTCGGTGGTGGCGCTCATCGTGCTCGAGGTGGTGCTCAGCCTGCTTCGCCATTGACCCCCAATTTTGACCGACCTGTCAAAATCGGTCGAGATCGGGTATGAAGGGTGACGTGCCCGGCCGACCGCGCAGCTTCGAGCCCGACCAGATCCTCGATCGAGCCATGACCCTGTTCTGGAAGCGGGGGTACGGGGCGACGGGGCTGGCCGAGCTCGAGCAGGTCACGGGGCTCGGCCGTCAGAGCCTGTACGGGGCCTTCGGGGACAAGCGCGCGCTGTTCGCGCGGGCGGTCGAGCGCTACTTCGACGTCGTCCTCAAGCCGCACATCATCGACGTGCTGGACGCGCCCGGCTCCGGACGGGCCAACGTCGAGCGCGTCATCGCCCAGTGGGAGACGACGGCCGCTGCGCCCGACTTCAGCGGCTGCCTCGTCGGGAACTCGAGCACCGAATCGACCCTGCACGATCCGGAGATCTCGGAGCTGCTGCGTCGAAAGCTCGAGCTGATGGAGGGCGCGTTTCACCGCGCCCTCTCCCGCGCCAAGCGCGCCGGCGAGCTCGGCCCGGGCGCCGATCCGCGGGCCCTCGCGCGGACCTTGCTGGCGCTGGCCCAGGGAATGGCCGTCATCGGACGCGTCAACCGGAACGGCGGGTTCGTCCGGTCCATCGCGGCGGAGGCCCGCGCCCTGCTGGGCTAGGCCCGGCCGAGCGGCCGGGCGGCCGCCTTTTCTACACGCACCTCCAGTTTTTGACCACTCAGTCAATAAGCCACTCACCATCAGACAAGAGGAGCCGCTCATGACCACCCAGCCTGTCACGCCCCCTACCGACGCCAGCCACGCCGGGAAGACCGTCCTCATCACCGGCGGCACGAGCGGCATCGGCCGCGCGGCCGCCGAGCAGTTCCACGCCGCCGGGGCCCGCGTCGTCGTCACGGGGCAAGATCCCTCCTCCCTCGAGGCCGCGCGCCGCGAGCTGCCGGCCGGCATCCGCGTGGTCGCCGCCGACGCGCGCTCCACCGCCGACGCGGCCCGCCTGGCGAGCGTCGTCGCCGCCGAGCTCGGCCACCTCGACGTCGTCTTCCTCAACGCCGGCATCGCGCGCCTGGCGCCGTTCGAGGCGGTCGACGAGGCGTTCTACGCCGACCACATGGACGTCAACGTGAAGGGCGTCGTCTTCACGTTGCAGAAGGTGCTGCCGCTCGTGCGGGAAGGCGGCTCCGTCATCGTCACCACGTCGGTCGCCGACGCCAAAGGCTCGCCCAACCTCAGCATCTACGCCGCCTCGAAGGGCGCCGTGCTCGCGCTGGTGCGGAGCCTGGCCGTGGAGCTCGCGCCCCGCCGCATCCGCGTGAACGCCATCTGTCCGGGCCCCACGCACACGCGCATTCAGGCCAAGTTCGGGCTTTCGCCCGAGATCCAGGCCGCCATCGAGAAGGATTTCAGCGGGCGGATCCCCCTCGGCCGTTTCGGGAGGGCCGACGAGGTCGCGCGAGCCGTCCTGTTCCTCGGATCGGCCGCGGCCTCCTATATCAACGGCGCCGAGCTCCCGCTCGACGGCGGCCTGATGGTGGCGTGACTCGGGACCGGTCAGCCGACCGCGACCGACGTCTCCTCGGCCGACGCGAGGACCGAGCTGGGCGGTAGAGCCGAAGCGTCGGCAGAAGCCGGCGCGGCGTCGGCGGTCGGGTTCGCCCTCGGCGTCTGAGCGGCATTCGGGCCGCTCTCGACCTTCCTTGTCGTCACCTCCGCCTGACGGGCGCTGGCGCTTCGCCTCCCACCCTTGCCCGCGCTCTTCCCCCTGGCGGACTTCGCCGACGCCCTCGTTTCGGCCCGAGCCTTCGACGCCGCGACCTTCAAGCTCGGTTTGGCGCTCGCCTTTCTGCTCGCCGGCGTGCTCGCCTTCGCGATGCTCTTCTCGCGCTTCGGCGAAGTCGCCTTCTTGGTGGTCTTCTCCACCTTCTGCTTGGCCGTCTGCTTGGCCGTCTTCTTGATCGTCTCGGCCCGCGCCCTCTTGGTCCGAGGTTCGAGCGCGCGTGACCGGCGGGCGAGCCTGCCCCGGGTTCGCACTCCGCCGAGCGCGCTCAGCACCTCGGAGTGCGCCCGCACCGACGCGAGCTCGTGGATGGCCTCGGTCAATCGATTGACGAACGCGGACACGACGTGGGCGACGAAATGAGACGATGGCTTCTTGGGCATCGAACGACCTCACAGCTAGGGACAGCCGGCTCGTGAAGGCTATCATTTCGCGCAGGGATCGGGACCTCCGGTTTTCGGTCGCCCCGGCGCGCGCGAACGCGCGGGCCCCCGGACGAAATCGACCGAACGACGGCGCCTTGCATCTGGTTACGAGAAATCGCCGCGGCGGAAATCAATTGTCATCCGATCGCGCGCTACGGTCTGGGACCAAGCGCGGGGGCCGGCGATGTTGAAAAAAGAAGAACGTCACGTCGTGATCCTGGGCGGAGGTTTCGCGGGTCTGGCGGCGGCCCGCGCGCTGGACTGCCCCGGCGTGCGTGTCACGCTGATCGATCGCAGCAACCACCACCTCTTCCAGCCGCTCCTTTACCAGGTCGCCTCGGCCGCCCTGGCGGCTCCCGACGTCTCGGCGCCCATCCGGAGGATCCTCGCCAAGCAGTCGAACGTGACCGTCCTGATGGGGGCCGTCCAGCGGATCGAGGTCGAGAAGAAGCGGATCGTCGTCGACGCGCGCCACCTGGACTACGACTACCTGATCCTGGCCACCGGGATGGGCCACACCTACTTCGGCCACGACAAGTGGGCCGAGCACGCCCCCGGCCTGAAGACCATCGGCGAGGCGCTGGACGTCCGCCGCCGGATCCTGCGCGCATTCGAGGCGGCCGAGATGGAGACGACGGCCGCGGCGCGACGCCCGTTCACGACCTTCGTGGTCGTGGGCGGCGGACCGACCGGCGTCGAGATGGCCGGAGCGCTGGCAGAGATCGCCGGACGGACCCTGGCGCGCGATTTCCGGCGCTTCGACCCACGCACGACCCGCGTCATCCTGATCGAGGCGGGACCACGGGTCCTGGCCACGTTCCCCGAGGACCTTTCTCTGAAGGCGCGCGAGCAGCTCGAGGGACTGGGCGTCGAGGTGCGCGTCGATTCGCGCGTGACCGACCTCGGCCCCGACTTCGTGCAGATCGGCGACGAGACCATCGCCACGCGGACCGTGTTGTGGGCGGCGGGCGTGCGCGCCAGCCCGCTGACCACGCACCTCGGCGTGCCGCTGGATCGCGCCGGCCGCGTGTGGGTCGAGCACGATCTCTCCGTGCCGGATCGTCCCGAGGTGTTCGTGGCGGGCGACCTCATCGCCAAGACTCAGCAGGGCCAACCGCTGCCGGGAGTGGCCCAGCTCGCCGTGCAGAGCGGTCGCCACATCGCCAAGAACATTCGCCGTGACGTGGTCGGCCGCGCCAGGCTGCCGTTCACGTACGTCGACAAAGGTTCGATGGCGACCATAGGGCGCAATCGGGCGGTCGCCCAGATCGGGGGCTTCCGGCTCAGCGGCTTTCTGGCCTGGTGGCTGTGGCTGACGGTTCATGCGCTCGCGCTGGTGAGCTACCGGAGCCGCCTCGCCGTGCTGACGGAGTGGGCGTTTGCCTACTTCACGTGGCAGCGGCGGTCGCGCGTGATTCTCGAGGTCCCGTCCCAGCCGGTGGCCGTGACCGCCCCGTCGGTCGTCGGCAAGGTGCTTCGGGTGGTCGAACCACCGCAGCAGCCGGAGCCGGCGGATGCGCCGCCGCCGCCGCCCCGGAACGGCGCGCCGCGAGCGCCGGCCTCGCTGGCCGCCGGAGCGTGAGTCGAGCGCGGTGATCCCTGGATGGCGGCCCGCCGGCGAGCATTTTGCTCGTCCGCACGGGCCGGCCCTATGATCTCGGCGTGGCCGCTCCTCCCATCGTCCGCAAGATCGTCGGTCTGCTCGGCGGCCCGTCCCCCGAGCACCAGATCGCCGCCGCGATCGTGCTCGGCCAGGTGGGCGCCGCCGACCCCGAGGTCATCGACGCGCTCGTGGCCGCCGCCGGCGGCGCGCATCCCACGGTCCAGCGCCACGCCGTGGAAGCGCTGGGGAAGCTCGGGGCCAGGCGCGCGCTGCCCGCCATCGCCGCCCTGTGGGCGTCTCGCGACGAGGCGCTGCGCACCTCGGCCGTCGATGCCGCCGTCGCTCTGAAGGACGACGCCGTGAGCCTCGCCCGCGCGCGCCTCGCCGCGAGCCCCGACCCGATCGAGCGGCGGAGCCTCGAGGCGATCCTCGGGCGGGTCGGCGGCAAGGACGCCTTCTCGGCCTTGCTGGCGGCGCTCGACACCAGCGACGCCGAGGCCGCCCGCACGGCGACGCTGGCCGTTCGTCAGCGAATCAAGGAGTCGACGCCGCGCGAGCGGGCCGCCACCTTCGCCCAGATCCAGAAGCTGCTCGCGGCCAGGAAGCCGCCGCCCAGCCCTGGCCAGACGGCCGCCGCCCTGAAGATCCTCGGCTACCTCGAGGATCCGGCCGCCGTGCCGCTGCTGCTCGACCACGCCCGCGACCCGCGCGCCCCCGAAGCGGTTCGCCAGGAGGCGCTCATCGCGCTCCGCTTCACGGCCGCGACGGGCCCGGCCGCCGGACGAGTGGCAACAGCCCTTCTGGACGTCGCCGAGAAGGCGCCGCTCGCGCTGGGTCGGACCGCGCTCTTCTCGCTGGCCAGCGTCGCCGTACCGCCCGCGCTCGCGCGGCGGCTCGGGGCGCTCGCGCTCGCGGGCGAAGCGGAGCGCGCCCGCCTCGCGCTGGATCGTCTGGGCCAGATGGAGTCGGCGGCCGAGGCCGGCGCCGAGCTGGCCCGCGTCCTGGCGCGGACGGGAGATCGGGCGCTGGCCGAGGCGGCGGCCACCGCGCTCGGCGCGCGGCCCGACGCCGCCCGCGCGCTGGCGCGTGCCCTGCTCGAGGTCGACGACGCGCCCCGTATTCCCTTGCTGACCCGACTCCTCGCCCCGCACGCCGCCACGCTGAAGGCCGGCGGCGCCGCCGAGAAGAAGCTGGTGCGCGAGCTGGTGGAGGCGGCGGTGGCGCGCGCGGTCCAGCCCGGCCCCGAGTCATCGGCGCTTCTCCAGCTCGCCCGCGCGCTCGACCCGACCGCGGTCGCGGTCGGCCTGCGGGCGGCCGTGGCCCGCGCCGAGCAGGGCGAGAGCCGACGGGGCGCCGCAAAGGGCCGCCCGGATCCCGGCAAGGGCAAGAGCGCGAGAAAGGACAGCGCGGCCGGCTCGTCCGCCCCCGCCGGCGACCTGGCCTCTCTCGTGCTGCTCCGCCGCCTGGGCCACAGCGCCGACGCCACGCCGGAAGACGGCTACGCGCTGGCGGTCGCCGAGCTCGTCGCCGGCCGCCGCGACGAGGCCCACGGGATCTTCCGGCAGCTGCTCGAGCGCGGGTTCGATCTGGCGGGCGCGCTGCGCGCCGATGTCCGCCTCGACGGCGAGGCGCGCTATCAGATCGGCTTCCGGCTGGCCGAGGACCGCCACGCCGCCGCCGAGGAGATCCTGGGCGACGTCGCCTCGGCCGGCCGCGGCAAGGTGGCGCAGATGGCCAGGGCCAAGCTGCGGTCATCTGGCTATCGCTGAGCGCCCCCAAAGCCAGCGTCGTCGCGGACGGTCCACGCGACATCGAGCGCCTCGCGTGGGATAGTCCGCGCATGCTCGATTCCAACCTGACCCTGGCGGTCATCGGCTGCGGCACGATGGGCGAGGCCATCGTGCGGGGCCTGCTCGCGTCCGGAAAGCTGAAGCCGTCCCAGATTGTCGCCACCGACCGCCGCACCGAGGTCGTCCGTGCCATCGCGTCCGCCCACGGCGTCCGGACCACCACGAACAACGGCGAGGCCTTCCGCGAAGCCGGGGTCATCGTCCTGTGCGTCAAGCCCCACGAGGTCGCGGCCGTGGTCGACCATGACGACGTGCGAAAGATGCTGTCCAGCAAGCTGGTCATCAGCATCGCGGCCGGCGTCCGCCTGGCCCAGCTCGCCTCGTGGCTGCCGAACAGCGCCGTCATCCGCGCCATGCCCAACACCCCGTGCCTGATCGGGGAGGGGATGACCGTGATCGCGCGCGGCGGCGGCGTCACCGACACCCAGGCCAACGCCGCCAAGGAGATCTTCTGCGCGGTGGGCCGCTGCCTCGAGCTCGACGACAAGCTGATGGACGCCGTCACCAGCGTGAACGGCAGCGGCCCCGCCTTCGCCTACGTGTTCCTGGAGGCCATCTGCGACGGCGCCGTACGAATGGGCCTGCGACGTGACGCCGCCATGGAGATCGCGGCCCAGATGTTCCAGGGCGCCGCCCGCATGGTCCTCCAGACCGGCCAGCACCCGGCCGCGCTGAAGGACATGGTCACGACCCCGGCCGGCTGCACCATCGCGGGCTTGCTCACGATGGAGGACGGGCGCATCCGATCGGTCATCGCCCGGGCGGTCGAGGAAGCGGCCGTCGTCGCCGGCAAGCTGGGTCAGAGCTGAGCCGCCCCTCGTCGAGATTCCCAGACCTCGCCCTCACCTCGTCACGCCGAGCGACCGCCATGTTCGATCTTAGTCCTCTGCTCACCGGCGAGGGGCTGATCAGCCTCCTCAGCCTGGTCGCGCTCGAGATCGTCCTCGGGATCGACAACATCGTCTTCATCGCGATCCTGTCCGAGCGCATCGACGCGCGCCGGCGCCCCACGCTGCGGCGAACCGGCCTGGGCCTGGCGCTGTTCATGCGCCTCGCCCTCCTCGGCTCGCTGTCATGGCTCATGAGCCTGACGCGCCCGCTGTTCTCGGTGGCCGGGACGGACCTGTCCGGGCGCGATCTGGTGCTGCTCGGAGGCGGGCTGTTCCTGATCGCGAAGTCGGCGCACGAGCTGTTCCAGCGCAGCGAGGAGCCGGAGGCCGAGCCCCCCGGGCCGCTGGGGATGGGCGAGACCGGAGCGGGAGCGCCCGTCAGCCGGCGGAGCGGCAACTTCGGGCTGCTCCTGACCCAGATCCTCATCCTCGACATCGTCTTCTCGCTGGACTCAGTCATCACGGCCGTGGGCATGGCGCGCCAGCTCTCCATCATGGCGCTGGCCATGGTCGTCGCCGTCGTCATCATGCTGATCGCCGCCAACAGCGTCAGCGAGTTCATCAGCCGCCATCCCAGCCTCAAGGTCCTGGCCTTGTCGTTCTTGCTGATGGTGGGCGCGCTCCTCGTCGCGGACGCCTTCGGCAAGCACATCCCCAAGGGCTATGTCTACTTCGCCATGGCCTACGCGCTCGCCGTCGAGCTGTTCAACATCCGCCGCCAGCGGCGCCGACGGCCCGCGCCCGGACAAAAGTAGGCGGGCTGGCCACCCCCATCTATCATCGGCCGGATGACAAAGCTTCGAGGAGCCCTTGCCCCCGTCGTCGCCGCCAGCCTCGGCAGCGCGGCCTTTCTCCTGACCGCGCCGGCGGCCCGCGCCGAGGAGCCACCGCCGCCCGCGCCGATGGCGACTTCGTCGGACGGTGGCGGCCTGAACGTCAGCTCCGCCCCGTTCGGCGCCCCCCGGCAGATGGCGTTCGTGATGATGAGCCGGGACGATTTTCCGTTCAGCTACGCGAAGCCGGGCGGCGGCAACTGGCAGCTGCACTTTCGGCCCGCCCTCGACTACTTCCTGCAGCAGAACGTTTCGGTGGGCGGTCACGTCAGCGTCGATACCGGGGGCGGCTCCTCCACCATCGGATTCGGCGCCCGCGCCGGATACCACGTCGCGCTCGGCGAGCTCGTGTCCTTGTGGCCCCTCGGCGGACTGTCGGTCTCGCACTTCTCGGAGAACAACGGACCCAGTCGGTGGGTCACGAGCCTCGACATCAACGTGCCGTTCCTCTTCCACCTCGTCCCCCACTTCCTGCTCGGGGTGGGCCCCTTCTTCAGCCTGCCTCTCACCAACAGCCTGGCCATGGCCAACAAGGACCCGAGCTACGGCCTGACCGCGCTCGTCGGCGGGTACTTCTGACGAGGCTCCGCCCCGCCGGCAAGCCATGGACAACCCGTTCCAGCAGCTCGGTGGCCGCGCGGCGGTCCTCACCTTGGTAGAGCGCTTTTACGACCTGATGGAGCGGACCGAGCCCGCGCTGGCCGCCCTGCACGAGCTGGACGCCGACGGCAAGGTCAGCCGCCGCAACCGCGATCGGTTCGGCTCGTTCCTGGTCGGCTGGCTGGGCGGCCCCGACGACTACGTGCGCGAGCACGGACACCCGCGGCTGCGCATGCGCCACGGCCGCGTGCCCGTCGACATCGCCATGCGCGACGCCTGGGTGCGGTGCATGTCAGCCGCCATGGACGCGTGCGACGTGCCGCCCGAGGCCCGCGCGTTCCTCCGCCAGCGGTTCACCGAGGTCGCCGATTTCCTGCGCAACGTGCCGGAGAGCGCCTCGCCAGGCGGCTGAGCGCCTCGATTTACAGGACCCGTCGGATGAACGAGGATGCGCGCCCATGCGCACCCTCCGCACGCTCTCGCACGCCGACGCCATGGACATCATTCAGGCCGTTCGCCAGGAGCTCGAGCAGCGCGGCCAGGGCGCGGCCGTGGCGGTGACCGACGCCCATGGCGAGGTGATCGCCCTGCTGCGGACCGACGGCTGCCGGCTGTCCTGCGTCGACGTGGCGATCAACAAGGCCTACACGGCGGCGCGCGAGCGGAGCGAGTCGAAGTCCCTCGGTGACTCCTGGCGCGAGCGCGGATTCCCCATCACCAACTTCGGCGAGCTGCGCTACGTCACCTGGGGCGGCGGCGTGCCCGTGACGGCTGCCGACGGCGAGGTCGTCGGCGCGGTCGGGGTGAGCGGCCTCAGCGAGGACGAGGACACGGCGCTCGCGCGAATGGCCGCCCGCCACGTGGCGCGCGGCTGACGCGCCCCGCGGCTCAGCGGGCGCCGCCGTCGAGCAGCCGCAAGAGCGCGATCGTCGTGTTCCAGTTGCGGATGGTGATGCTCGCGTACAGCGGCAGCGTGACGATCTTGCCGAGGCGGCTCGAGGAAGCCTGGCTGATCAGCCGTGAAAAATAGAGCACACCAGACCCCGCGGTCGCCCGATCCACGCCCGGCTTGACCGGGATCTCCTCGATCGCCGCGGCGGCGGTCAGCGGCGCCTTCAAGTAGATGACGTCATAGCGGTACTTGGCCGGCTCGGCCCCGAAGCCCTGCGGCGCTCGCGCGACGACGGCTCGCATGTCCTTTTCTGACCGGAGGACGACGGTGGCCGCATACGAAAACTTCGCGGCCAGGGCCGCCTCGATGGTCGGAGCCAGCTTGGCGGCGGCGGCCGCACCGCCGCGGCCCGCCGCCGTGAACACGACGTTGCCGCTCTGGATGTAGGTCGCGACGTCTCCAAAACCCATCCCCTCGAACGTCGCCTTCAGCGCCGCCATCTTGATCAGGTTGTTGCCCCCCACGTTGATGCCGCGCAGGAGCGCGACGAAGCGGGATCGGGGCGGAGCCACCATGACTTGATTTGAATGTACCGGAAACCGGCGTCTTTCGCTTTTTCACGTGTCGCCGCACAATCAGGCCCACCAACGCCATGTCGCACGCGGCCCATTCGCCTTCCCCCACTCCTGCGGCGCCCCCGCTGCCCGCGATCCCCCTCGGGGCGGCGCTGCGGCGCGTGTTCTCGAAAGGCTATGGGCTGCGCGATCTGCGCACGGACGTGCTGGCCGGCATCGTCGTGGGAATCGTGGCCCTGCCGCTCTCGATGGCCCTGGCCATCGCGGTCGGAGCGCCCCCCCAGCACGGGCTCTACACGGCCATCGTCGCCGGCGTGGTGGTCGCGCTCCTCGGAGGATGCAAGTTCCAGGTGACGGGACCGACCGCGGCGTTCGTGGTCATCCTGGCGCCCATCGTCACCAAGCACGGCCTGGCGGGGTTGCTGACCGCGGGGTTTCTCGCCGGGTTCCTGCTGATCGGAATGGGCGTCGCTCGGCTGGGCCGCCTCATCGAGTTCATCCCCTACCCGGTCACGACCGGCTTCACGGCCGGCATCGCCACGGTGATCGCCACGCTGCAGATCAAGGACGCCCTCGGCCTGCAGACGGGCCCCATGCCCGATCACTTCATCGAGAAGGTCGCGGTGCTGTGGCGCGCGCGCGGCACCGCCACCCTTTCGGCGCTGGCGGTCGCGGCGGCGACGTTCACGCTGCTCAAGCTGGTGCCGCGCGTGGTGAAGCGCGTCCCGGCGCCCCTCATCGCGCTGGTCGTCGTCACCGCCGCGGTCACGTTCATCCACCACCACCACCCGGGGTTCTCGGTCGCCACCATCGGCAGTCGGTTCCACAACACCGTCAACGGCGTCGAGGTGGCGGGGATCCCACGAACCCTCCCGTCGCCGAGCTGGCCCTGGGCTCCGGGGGGCCTCAGCTTGGCGCTGGTCCGCGAGCTGATGCCGTCGGCGTTCGCCATCGCCGTCCTCGGCGCGATCGAGTCGCTGCTCTCGGCGGTCATCGCCGACGGCCTGACCAACACGAAGCACGAGCCGAACTCCGAGCTGGTGGCGCTGGGCATCGGCAACGTGGTGGCCCCCATCTTCGGAGGCATCGCCGCGACGGGCGCGCTGGCCCGCACCGCGACGAACATCCGCTCGGGCGCGCGATCGCCGTTCGCGTCGGTCACCCACTCGGTGATCGTGCTGCTGACCATGATCGCGCTCGGGCCGCTGGTGGCGTACATCCCCATGGCGTCGCTGGCCGCTCTTCTGATGCTGGTCGCCTGGAACATGTCCGAGGTGCACAACTTCACCGGCATCGTGCGGGTCGCCCCCAAGAGCGACGTGTTCGTGCTGCTGACCTGCTTCCTCCTGACGGTGCTGTTCGACATGGTCGTCGCGGTGTCGGTCGGGTTCGTGCTGGCCGCGATCCTCTTCATGCGACGGATGGCCGATCTGACGGAGTCGCGGGTGCAGCTCGACGCCTCGCAGGAAGGGGGCGCGGTCGCCCTGCCGAAGGGCGCCGTCTTGTACGAGATCAACGGCCCCCTGTTCTTCGGCGCCGCCCGCAAGGCGATGCGGACCTTCCAGCTCGAGGGATCGCGAGACTTCCGCGTGCTCATCGTCGACCTGGGGCGCGTCCCCATCATCGACGCCACCGGCCTCGTCGCCCTGGAGAGCGGGCTCACCAGCGTCCTGAGGACCAAGCGCTCGGTGATCCTGGCCGGCCCCCTGCCCCGCCCCCGCGAGGTCTTCGAGCGGGCCAACCTGAGCGCGAAGCACCCGGGGCTCCACGTGGTCGCCGATCTCGGGGCGGCCGTGCGGCTGGCCGAGACGATGGTCGGAGGTGACCCCGGCCCAGGGAGGGAGGCGCGGCGTGAACCGGCCGGGACGCCGGTCTGAATAGCGGGCGCCGGAGCGGCGTCCCATCCCCGCAACGAGGAGATGCCCGATGCTCAACACCACGACGTTGGCCTTGGTCCTTGGAACGGCCCTTTCAACTCCCCCCACCGCGACGGTTCGAGGTACGGCGGTTCCCGCCCGCCCCCCGGTGGTCGCCCAGAGCTGGCACCTGCACCGACACGTGATGGTCCGGAGACACCCGATGGCGCCTCCGCCCCGGCTCGAGGTCGTGCAGCCGCGCCGCGGGCTCGTGTGGGTCGAGGGTGGCTTCACCTGGCGGGACGGCCGCTATGTCTCCTTGCCCGGTCATTGGGAGCGCGAGCGGAGCGGATACCGGTGGCAGACCGGCCGCTGGGAGCCCGAGACCGATCATTACGCCTGGATGCCCGGCGCGTGGGTCGAGGTGGTCCCCGGATCCCGCCAGGTTGCAGCCCCGCCGGTTCCGGTGGTCGTTCAGCCGGCGCCGCCCCCGGCTCCGCTTCCCATGCCGCCGCCGCCCCCGCCTCGCTATGCCCGCGTCTCGATCAGCGGGCAGGTCTTCGACCAGTACGGGGGCCCGCTGCCCGGCGTGATGGTGGTGCTGGCCGGCACGTCCGAGGGGCGGACCGTCACTGACCAGTACGGTCACTACGTGTTCGCGGGGCTCGTGCCCGGGTCCTACGCCGTGCGGCCGAGCGACCCACGGTGTGGCTTCGGCCCCGACGTGATGAACCTGAATGGCCTGAGCTCGAGCACAGTCCAGAACTTCAACGCCAACTGCCGCTGACGAACGTGCGCCGGTGGCCCGCGGGAGGGGCCTGCTGCCCCACCTGCGTGCGCCGAAAGGCGCACTAACGAAGCTCGACGGCGCCGAGATCAGGCATCCCCACGTAGTAGCTGGCGGCGTCGAAGGGCAGGCTCCCGGCGGGGACGACACCCGCGTTGATCAGGTCGCTGCCGGAAGCCAGGGCGAAGGGGGCGAAGGCCAGGCTGCCGTCGGCGTTCCTGGCGATCTTGGGGCTGACCAGCGAGGCGGCGAAGTCGGCCGCGCTGACGGTGATCCCCCGTGACGCGATGGCCGCCTGCCCCTTGCCCTTGTCCCACCACGCGTTGGAGCTGCCCGCGTCGGTGCCGACGGCTTTGTCGCTCTGGGTGGCGCTGGTCGTCGTCCAGAACGAGACGTTGTTGGTGAAGACGGCCGCCGTCGTGGTGCTGTTGTCGCCGAACTTGAAGTTGCCCTCCACGTTGTCGAAGGCCAGGTTGTTGCTCAGCCGGATGGCGCCGGGGTTGCTGTTCCAGGTGAACCCGTTCTTCCCGTTCTTGAAGGCGACGGAGCGCGTGACGACGTGGGCGACGGCGATGTCGTCGCCCCCCAGCTTGAAGCCGTTGCGGTCACCGTTCTCGTTGGTGGTGCCGTCGGTCAGCGTCCCGTTCGCGTACGCGACGCACTGATCGATGGTGACCGTGCCGATCGGCCCCATGTCCTTCTTGGTGTACAGGTCCCAGCCATCGTCGATGTTGTTGTGTGAGACGCATCCGCGGAACACGTTGCCCGGACCGACGGTGAGCTTCGCGGCAAAGCCGTCGGCGTTCTCCCCGCCGCCCGGCGGAGCGTCGTAGTTGTCGTACGACTCGCAGTTCAGGATGAGGTTGTTCGAGGGCCAGTCCGCCATGTCGGCGAGGTCAGAGCTGGCCCGCCCTATCTGTAACCCGGTGTCTCGGTTGCCGTGCAGGACGCAGGCTTCGATGGTGTTGTCGTTGCCCGCCACGTACAGGCCGTTGTCGGCGGCGCCGACGATCTCGAGCCCCCCCACGTACCAGTGGCTGCCGTTCACCTGCAGGCCCCGCGGGTTCGAGTCGGCGCCATACGGCTCCGACGAGAAATCCAGCGTGGGGTGCTCGGCCGCATACGGTTGAATCCGCTTGGGGTTGCCGCTGGCGCCGCTGTTGTCGCGCGCGATGGTCACCTGCGCGGCGAAGGAATATTTCCCCCCGCGCATGAAGATCGTGTGTCCCGCGCCGATGCGCGTGAGCGCCGAGCCGAGCGTGGTCGGCTGATCGAGCGTCCCCGGGGCGCCGTCGGTCCCGGCCGGCGCGACCACCAGATCGAGGCTGCCGGGTGCCGATGCGCTGCCGCCGCCGCCCCCCGAAGCGGACGGACCACCGCCGGCGCCGCCCGATCTCGCGGGGAGACCGCCGACGCCGCCCGCAGCGGGTCGACCGCCAACGCCGCCGGCGCCAGCACCCGCTTCGCCGTGACTTCCCCCCTCACCGATCGCGCCCCCCGATGAAGAAGCACCTCGCCCGGCCGCGCCCGTTCCACCCGAGGACGTCGAGGCGCCCCCCGAGCCGCTCGTCGCGCCGCCGCTGCCCGTCCCTCCGCCGCTCCCCAGGTCGGCGCGACCGCCGCTTCCGGGTCCACCTCCGCTTCCGCTTCCACCGGCGGCCCGACCGCCGCTGCCCGAGCCGCCGCTGCTGGCCACGCCGCCGCCCGAACCCTCCGACCTCGATCCGCTCGTGCCGCCGCAGGCAGCGACCATCGTGAGCGCGAACAGGACCGGGAACCTGGAAGAGCGAAGGCGACGCAGCATGGGTGCGCAGTAGCCCGCCGCGACCCCATGGGCTCAGCTTTCGCCCCAGCGCGATCCCGGCCTCGTGCTGACGGGCGGCGCTGTCCGCGCGCCCGCCATCGGGGCATGCGCGCTACTCTCGCTCGAGCGATCCGGCGAGCGCCGGCAAGAGGGCGCTTCGGGGAAACCGCCGGCGAAACTCCGCCGATGCCGCGCGCGCCTCCTTGACGTTTCCGAGCCCGGCCAGAGCCTTCACGCGCAGGGCCTCCCGTTCCTCGACGAGGCGGCCCTCGCGGAAACGTCGCGCGTGCTCGGCGATGGCCGTCAGCGCGGCCCCAAAGTCGCCTCGGGCCACGGCCGCGCGGGCCGGCGCCAGCACCCGGAGCTCGTCCGAAAGGCCGGCGCGCGCCACCACCCGGTTCACGGGCCCCGGCGGCTCCGCGGCTCGGGTGGTCGCCGGGTCGGACGGCCTCTCGCGAACCTCGGACGAAGGATCCCCCTCCGGAATCTTGGCCGCCGGGATCACCGCCCGGGCTCCCCCCGAATCGGGCGAAGCCACCGGGACAGGGCCGGGCACCCGGGAGGCGGCACGCCCTCGCCATTCCAGGGCGGTCGCCCCGGCCGCCGCGGCGGCGCAGACCAGCGTCGCCGCAATGGCCCAGCGCATCCGTGACACGCCCGCGGACAGACGAAGAGGGGCCGGTGCCTCCCCGGCCCGCGCCGCCGAACGGGCCCGGGCGACGGCGCGGTCGCGCCTGTTCGCGGGCACCGAGGGAAGGGGCCGCTCCTGATCCAGGGCCTCGCGCGCCCAGGACGCCAGCGGTGGGATCTCGTGCAGGTCGCGCATCAGGTCCCCGGTCCCCGCGACAGCGCCCTCACCACCGCCTCCAGCTCGCGCCGGGCCTTGCGCAGGCGCGAATACGCCGTGAAGCGAGGGATGGCCAGCGCGGCCGCCACCTGATCCATGGGCATATCGTCGATGTCGTACATGACCAGCACGGCACGCCGGGGAAGGGGGACCTTTTCGAGGGCGGCCAGAAGCAACGCGCGCGATTGCTTGGCCGCCAAGGCTTCTTCCGGTCCCGGTCCGCCGTCGTCGGCCTCGACGACCTCGACCGCCAGCTCCCGTCGCCGCTTGCGATGGTTGGCCGCCGCGATCCGAAACGCGATGCCGAACAGGTACGGGCGCAGCGGCCGGGTCGGATCGTAGGCCGGCCAGGTGCCGCGGAGCACCAAGAACAGCTCCTGCGCCAGATCGTCGAGCTCGGACGGCGGCGCGCCGAGCCTCCGGAAGGTCCGGTAGACGTAGTCGAGCTCTCTCTGAAAGGCGTCCAGGCAGGCCTGGTCCGGCGTCGTCCCGGTCGCATCGGGGGAGACGACCTGCAGATGACCCACCACATGGAAATTTTGAAGGGACGAGCGACGCCTGTCGCGCCCAAAATCGCTCGAACCGAGCCCCCGGTCGATGTGCTCCTCGCGCAGCGTCAAGCTTTGAGCTCCCTCACCGCACGACACGAGCCATGGCTGCCCCGGCGAGATGACCGACAACGTCCATCCCCCTACCAGTGGCAGGAAGGCCCAACCGCGGCTCATCGGTCTGCGCAGCACCGGCCGTCCGTCTCTGCTCAGACACGACAGCCGTCGTTAACGGCCCCTCCGACCCTGGGAAGGAGATATCAGCGGCGAGGTTTCAGCGGCAAGGAACTGTGAGTCGACCTAGGAAGCCTGGAGGGGCGACAGGAGCACGCCGCTCCGCTCACGGCCCGAACGTGTGAGAATCATACAGCATTTGCCAGAGCTCGGTGCCCGCCTTGGGGCCCTTGATCTTCGTCACCACCCAGTCGTCGCCCTTGTCGTCCGGAACCAAGGTCGGCGGCTTCATCTCCTCGAAGCCCGCCGAGACGTCGAGCGAGACTCTGACTACGGAGTCGACGAAGTCGGGGAGCGCGACGGAGAGCAACGCCACCTGATCGCAGGCGGTCAGGTCCGGGAGAATCTTCGCCTGTTTCCTGGCCATGAACGTGCCGAGCTGGTTCGGAGGCAGGCTGGACACCTTCTCTGCCGTGACGTCGGTGGTCTGGTCGTAGTAGGTCCCGATCTGAATGAACTGGAACCGTTGCGAGACGATCCAGGCCGCCCAGGAATCCAGGTCACCGTTCGGGGTGCCCAGCTCGCCGTTCGGCGCCTTGTACACGCCGAGGGCCGACACGACGACGACCCGCTCGGTCACCGTTGGATCGACCAGGTAGGCGTCCGCCACCTCCGTCAAGGAGGTTCCCGTCACCACCACAAGCGGACGAAACGGCTGGCTCAGCTCGCGCGACCGGGCGACGATCCGCTCTGCCCCGTCCGAATGGTTGGCCACCGTCGAATCGATCTGGTTGTTGGCGGGACGGGTCAGCGGCGGGCCCACGCTCCGGGTGATGGGCGGCAGGTTCTTCAGCCCGCTCGCACGCGCGGCGGCCATCAAATTCATCCACCCGGTCGTGTTGGCGTCGAGGTCCATCCAGTAGCGAGTCGAGTTGACGACGACCTCGGCGACCGTCAGGCGCCCGCTGCTCGCGTACAACACGGCCAGCTCGCCGAGCCAATCGCCGGACCAGTCGTCCTGGACGATGACGACGGGGTTCCTGTCGTCGACCGGCAGGAGACCCCGTGGGCGGTCGTGCCCCGCGTCCAGTCTCCCGCCGCACCCGATCCCCGCGAGCGTCGCTGCGCAAACCACCGCGGCCCGGATCGCAGCCGCCCTCACCCTCACTCCCGGGTCGGCAACTGCTCGACCACCCGCACCAGCACGCTGTTAGGAAAGCGCCGCCGGAACGAGCTGGCCGCGCGGCGCGCCTCCTCGGTCTGACCGAGGGTCGACAACGACTTCACCCGTAGGGCCTCGCGCTCCTCGGCCAGCGTCCCATCCGGGAAACGGCGGGCGTGCTCGGCGATGGGCCGAAGCGCGCCCTCGAAATCTCCCTCGGCGACGGAGGCGCGCGCGCGCCGCAACAGCCGCAGCTCGTCCTCACCCGCGGGCGCCCGCGAAGTCCGATGGAGCGCCGAGACGGGGGCCTGAACCGGCACATCAGCGGCGGGCGCCGCCGGCGTGCCGGTCGTGATGCCGTCGTTCGTGTCCGACGGAGCGGGCGCCGCCGTCAGGTGCGGGGAACGCCCGGACCGGCCGGGCGTGCGCCCCAGCGTCGCGGCGGGCGTCGAGATCGTGGTCGAGGCCTTCGGCACCACCGCCAGGCGATCCCGGAAACGATAGGCCGACGCGCCCGCTGCCGCGGACGCCGCACCGAGCACCGTGGCCGCGATGGCCCAGCGCAGCCTCGACGGGGGATTCGCGGGGAATGCCCGCCGGGCGTAACCAGAGGCGAGGATCGCGGCCCGGGCGCGGGCCATCGAGCGTGCGCGAGCCGCCGGCGACAACTGAGGAACCTCGCGCTCGCCGTCCAGCAACGCGCG
>Ga0068853_100000294_pt1 | contig 34989 bp, 9 predicted proteins | sample KBSCornC32_FD_65655 | JGI IMG/M metagenome (GOLD analysis project Ga0068853, IMG submission 65655) | Corn rhizosphere microbial communities from Kellogg Biological Station, Michigan, USA - KBS Corn C3-2 | ecosystem: Host-associated > Plants > Roots > Rhizosphere > Soil ... | reverse complement strand
GCCTCGATTTCGAGTGAACCACGAACGACGCAACTGAAGATCACATGATAGAGCGCCAACTCTCCACTCAAATTCGTGTGATACAACATTCCGCGCTGAAGGAACGAGAGTGGATACGCGTCTTCGATACTTTCAGGCAGCCTGTGGCGATCATCGATGCCGACCAGGCCGAACGCATCGCTCTTGCAGGATTCAGCCACACCGGAATCAGTTCTTTCAGCGACACGCGCCAGTTCGGCAATTGTCTGAAGCTGGAGGATCTCCCGCACCGAAACCTGATAGCCATGCTCCTCCGCCCTTGCGTGTACTTGAATACTGCGAATTGAATCTCCGCCGAGATCGAAGAAATTGTCGTTAACACTGACACGCTCGACTCCCAGCACGTCCTGCCAAATTTCGACGAGTGCCTTCTCCGCGGGAGTGCGCGCCGGAACATACTCCTCCTTCACCTTGTCTCGCACTTCGCCGGGCGCAGGCAGCGCCTGCCGGTCGACTTTGCCGTTCGCCGTTAGCGGAAAAGAATCAAGTATGACGAGCTGCGAAGGAACCATGTAATCCGGCAGGTGCTGGCCGAGGTAACTTCGCATGCCGGTCGCGATCAACTCTCGCTCGTCTTCGAGCACGACGTATGCGACCAACTGCTTTTCAAGTCCGGCATCTGCACGCGCGAGGACTACACATTGCCGCACGGCCGGATGTGCTGCCAACACACCCTCGATCTCTTCCAGCTCAATGCGGAAGCCGCGTACCTTGACCTGATGGTCCAACCGGCCGGCAAACTCTATCCGGCCGTCCGGCAGGTAACGCGCCAGATCACCAGTGCGATAGAGCCGTTCACCGGGTTTGCCGCAGGGATGCGGAATGAAACGCTCGGCCGTTAGCTCTGGTCGATAATGGTAGCCACGCGCCAGGCCGTCGCCGCCAGTGTAAAGCTCGGCTGCTACTCCGGGAGGTACCGGCTCGAGATCTCGATTCAGCAAATAGACTTGCGTGTTTGAGATCGGGCGACCAATGGGAACCACGTCGCGAGACTCCTCCCCCCTCATCATTGGATAACAGCACGTGAAGGTGGTGTTTTCAGTTGGTCCATAGCCATTTATCAAGCGACCGGGAAAACTTCTCAGCACTTTTTGCACGTGCGCAGCCGACAATATATCGCCACCCGCAAGGAGTTGACGCAACTCGCGCAAATCATCGGGCCGTTGATCCACCATCAGGTGAAACAGGCCGGCTGTGAGCCATAAAGTTGTCACACCATGACGTCGCAACGCTGCGCCCACTTCTTCCAATGCAGGCGCTTTCGGAGGAAAGATCACAAGCCGCCCGCCGTTAAGCAGACTGCCCCATACTTCGAACGTTGAAGCGTCGAATGTGATTGGCGCCAATTGCAAAAATACTTCGTCGCTTCCGAAGCTTGCATAGTTGGTTTCTTTTACGAGACGCAAAACGCCGCGGTGCGTGACCGCGACACCTTTCGGCTGGCCCGTCGAACCTGACGTGTACATCACATAGGCAAGGTGCTCGGCTATTCCCTCAAGGCGGAGATTCTCATCACTCTTCCGAGCGATGGCGTCCCAATCGGTATCCAAACTCAACACGTGCGACCAGTGCGCAGGCAGCACGCCCAACAGCGACTCTTGCGTTACCACGACGGGGATCGCCAGGTCGTTAAATATGAACTCCAACCCGCCGATCGGATATTCAGGATCCAGCGGCACGTAGTAACCACCTGCTTTGATAATCGCCAGCAGCGCGACGACCATTTCAAACGAACGTTCAATGCAGAGCGCGACCGGGATCTCCGGCCCGACGCCAAGCGACTTGAGATGGTGCGCCAGCTGATTAGCACGGCGATTGAGTTCGTGGTAAGTCATCTCGCGTTCGCCGAAAATCAGTGCTGTGGCCTCCGGTGTTCGCGCACACTGTGACTCAAAGTGTTGCGCAATGAGTCCGTTTCGCGGGTAATCGGCGGTTGTGTTGTTCGCAGTCGTCAAGAAGCGACAGCGCTCGTCCACTGAGAGCAAGGGCAAGCTGGCAATCCGGCGATCCGGATCAGCGACAATTCCTTCGAGCAAATTAGTGAAGTGGTTGAGTAACCGTCGTATCGTGTCAGGTTCGAACAGATCGGTGTTTGAAATGAGAAATCCGCTCAGCCGCTCTTCGCTTTCCCAGAGATGAAACTCGAGATCGAAGCGCGTGAAGTTGCTCTCAAACGGTTCGGGCGTGACTTTGAGGCCGGGCAGCTCAAGCGCGTTCCGCGGCGTGTTCTGCAGAACGAAAACCACATTGAAGAACGGCGCGTGGCTCAGGCTGCGTTCCGGCTGCAGTTCCTCAACCAGTTTTTCGAAAGGCAGATCCTGATGCGCATAAGCGCCGAGAGCAGTTTCGCGAATCCGGCCCAGCAGTTCCGCAAAAGTCGGATTATCAGACACGTTGCTGCGCAACAGCACCATGTTTGCGAAGAAACCGATCAGGTTTTCGATGTCAGCGCGCGTGCGGTTGGCGATGTCGGTGCCAATTACGATGTCGTTTTGATTGGAGTAGCGATAGAGCAGCGTCGTAAACGCCGCCAGCAATGTCATGAAGAGCGTTGCGCCTTCGTCCCGGGAGAGTCCACGCAGTCGCGCCGCCAGCTCTGGTCCAATCTCGAAGTGCTCGGGAGCGCCGTTGAAAGTTTGAATCGCAGGGCGTGGCTTGTCTGTGGGCAGCTCGAGCAATGCCGGAGCGTCCTTGAGTTGCCGGCGCCAGTAGTTCAGTTGCGTTTCGAGCACTTCGCCCTGCAACCATCCGCGTTGCCAAACTGCGTAATCGCTATATTGAAACGGCAACTCAGCCAGCGGCGACGGTTGGTCCTGCAAGAAAGCCGAGTAAAGCGTCGAGAGCTCATTCACGAGCACACTGGTGGACCATCCGTCCGAGATCACGTGGTGCAGCTTGAGAATAGCGAGGTGCTCTGCGTCGCTAAGACGCAGAATGCGAACGCGTAACAGCGGGCCGCTGCTCAAATCAAACGGCTCCATGGCCTCTTGCCGTGCAAGCAAACGAGCATTTTCTGCTCGTTCCTCGTCCGTTTCGCCCGCAATCTCTTCGATCTCCAACGTTGACGGCGTCCACGGACTGACGATCTGCGTTGGGCGACCTCTAAAGTTTGCAAACGTCGTGCGGAGAATCTCATGACGCCGGACGATCTCCGCGAACGCCCTTTGCAGTGCGTCGAGATTCAATTCTCCCTGCAGACGCACGCGCGAAATAATGTTGTAGTAAGGCGTGCCGCCGGCCATCTGGTCCAGGAACCAGATCCGCTGCTGCGAGAAGGAAAGTGGCAGGTCGACCGCACGGGAAACTCGCGCGATAGTCCCGACCGCTACCTGTTCGCCGGCCTTCAGCGATCTTTCGATGTTCTCTGCAAGCCCCTCGACCGTCGGCTTCAGGAACAGATTGCGGAGACTCAGTTCGATATGAAATGTCTCACGTACGCGAGAAATCACCTGCGCCGCCAGGAGTGAATGACCGCCGAGATCGAAAAAGTTGCCGGTCACACTGATGTCATCGAGGCGCAGGACCGAGGCGCAGATTCCCGCGACGATCTCTTCAACGGGAGTTCGCGGCGCGACGTGTTCGTCCGTCAGGATTATTGGGCCATCCGGCGCAGGTAGTGCGCAGCGGTCAACTTTGCCGCTGGCCATTAACGGCAGCTCTTTCAGCAAAACAAACGCCGACGGGATCATCTGGATCGGCAGATGTTCCCGCAGGAAATTTCGCAAATCGTCCGGCGACAATTCGGGGACCTCGGGTGCAGGATTCGCGCCATTACCATTGCTAGCGGCCCGCTGCTCCGGGTCCCACGCATAAAGCATGTAACCCCGAACGATGTCCTGGCTGGTCGTTTCCACGATCGCACTCTTCTCCACTACAAACGTGAATCCGCGTGTGCGCAAGAGCGCTGTGATCTGCTCCAGCAGCCCATCGGAATGGACTTCGATCACAAACTGTCTGATCTTCTTCCAATCCTCGTCCTCAATTCCCAAAACCACGTCAAACTCGCTTCGTTCTACGTCGAGCTTCAACAGATCGATACGCTCAATTTCGTTTTCACGAATGACCTCGGAAAGGGTGCGGAGCTGGCAGGTATACGACTCGCCAATCAGGTAGTGTTCGACAAAACTATCGAGATCGTACTGACCCGGCGTCTGAGAATTGTGCTCAAAGGTCTTAAGCCAACTGCCCACGTTCGCGCGGGCCGCGGCCTTGTCTTCATCGACGCGGCTACCCTTGCCCGACATCGCCGCTGCATGGGGATAAAAAGTGAAAGTCGCCGTCTCACGCCGGCTCGAAAGTCCACACTCAAAAAGCTCGACGTCGAGGCCATAGAACTTTACGTTCGTCTGCAACGCTTCGAAGTTCGGCGGCAGCGGTTCAAAAGAGTAAACGCGAGCGCCTGGCGACTGTTGCTTTACAAACAACGTGAAGAGACCGATGTTTGCGCCTACATCGAAGACACAGGCGTTTTCGTCCAGGCGAATGCCGTGCTTCATGTAGATCCTGTCTTCGAAGATCTCGCGATACACGCCACTCGCCTGCAGACTGCCGTGGCCCGCTATGACCATGCCGTTCGGGAGTTTCGATACTTGTTTGCCGGCTAAGAGATCGTCTCCATTGGATTTTGCTACGAGCGGCAAACTTCGGGTACGCTCCGGCACAACATAAGCAACCAGGCGTCGATCTTCCGAAGACTCGCCGTGGGCCTGGACCACCGCGTCGCGCACGCCGTGGTGTTGTCTAAGAGCGGTCTCAATCTCGCCCAGCTCGATGCGCACGCCACGTACCTTCACCTGGTGGTCGGCGCGTCCTACAAACTGCAAACGCCCGTCTTCGAGATAGCGGCCCACATCGCCAGTGCGATACATTCGCGCGCCTGCCGCTCCCGAAAACGGTTCAGGGATGAACTTCTCCGCCGTTGACTCCGGCCCATTCAGATAGCCGCGCGCGAGACACTCACCGGCGACACAGATCTCACCACGCACTCCCAACGGCGCCGGCTGTTGTCGATCGTCGAGCAGATAGATTCTCGTATTGTTTATCGGGCGTCCGATGTTGGGCGGCTCACCGGCGGTACGGATGTGACCGATCGCGGCATCAACCGTACACTCGGTTGGACCATAGACGTTGTAGAACTCTGTACCCTGTTCCGCGGCAAGACGGTCCCAGAGATGGCTGCGCAACGATTCGCCGCCAATTAGCATCAACTTTGGTCGCCTCTCACGCCACGATTTCGAAGTTAAAAGCAGTTGCAGTTGTGATGGTGTGCAATCAAGCACGTCCAACTGCTGCTCAGCGACGTGGCCCAGTAACTCATCCGGATTCGCCCGTATTTCTTCGGGAACCACTACCAACGTATGGCCGGAAAGAAGTTGCAACAGTTGCTTGATTGACGCGTCGAATATCACCTGTGCATTCAGGCCCACGCGCAACGCATCGTTCTGATCCTGGTAGATTTCTTGTTGTAACGCGCCTACCAGATTGACTGCGGAGCGATGCTGGACCATCACGCCTTTCGGCGTACCCGTTGAGCCTGACGTGTAAATCACGTAAGCGAGACTTTCCGCTGTCGTGCTGACCGGCAGATTTGTCGTGTACTCGGGTTGTGTCAGGCATTCGTCCAGGCAAACGATTTCTGAATCACACGCCGGCAGCAGTTCCGTGAGCGCTTTCTGCGTCAGTACGACGCGAACATTTGCATCGCCAAACAAGAACTTCAGGCGTTGTGTAGGCTGTGACGGATCGAGCGGCACATAAACGCCGCCGGCTTTCAGAGTGGCGATCATTCCCAGGACCATTTCCACCGAACGTTCCATGCACACAGCGACTCTGACTTCCGGGCCCACACCCAGTCGCCGCAGGTAACGGGCGAGCTGATTGGCCTGCGCGTTCAATTCTGAAAAGCTCAATTGCCGGTCACGAAAGACAACTGCGGGCCTCTCAGGCGCGCGTTCCACCTGCTCCTCAAACAACTCGTGCAAACAAACGTCGCGGCGGTATTCCGCTGCCGTCATATTCCACTCGACGAGCAGTTCTTGTTGTTCGTGAGGCGTAAGTACTGCGAATTTCGAAATTATTCGATCCGGATCGGCGGCAATGTCCGTCAGCAAATGTCCGAGATGGCCCAGGATGCGATCCACTCTGGCATCGTCAATTCGGCCAAAGTCGTACAGCAGTTTTACCGACAGCTCGGCGCCGGGTTCGATGATGATATTGATTGGGTAACCGGTGGCGGTGTGATAGTGGACCACGTCGCGCACCTGAGCGCGGTCATTCCTCTTCAAGAGCGAATGATCGATCGGATGGTTTTCAAAAGAGACGATCGAATCGAACAGTGGATTGGTGCGAGGCACATCGCTCAAACCCTGGACTTCAACCAGCGGACTGTATTCGTACTGCCGCATTTCCCACTGCCGCGCCTGAATGTCCTTGAGCCAGGGGACTAACTTCGCATCGGGCGTCACTTCAATACGCGCGGGCAGCGTATTGATGAGCATGCCGATCATCGTTTCGATGTGTTCGAGCTCCGGCGGACGACCCGACACGGTCACACCAAACACGACGTCTCGCTGGCCGCTGTAGCGATGCAGCAAAATGGCCCACGCGCCCTGGCAGATTGTGTTCAACGTCAACCGCTCCTGACGTGACAGTCGCAGCAGGCGGGCGGTTGTTTCTGCGTTTAGGTTAAACTCCCGTTCGCGATAACTCGTTGTCCTATCCGAGGAGCTGGTCTCATGCGGGCTTACAAAATCTATGGGCGTCGCGGCCTTGAATCCTCTCAACGTGCGCCGCCAGTACTCGCGGGCTTCAGCGAAGTCATGGCTGCGGACCCAATCAATGTAGCTGCGAAAAGAAGGGGCGGCCGGTAAGTTGATCTCGACGCCGTTAGTCAACGCTTCGTAGAAGAGAAGAACGTCGTTGAAAACAAGCGAGCCTGACCAACCATCGACCAGACCGTGATAGTAAGTCCAAACAAAACGGTAAGAGCCGGCGCCAGTCTGAATGAGGGCAACGCGCATCAATGGGGCTTTGGAGAGATCAAAACCAAGCGCACGTTCAGCCGCAAACAGTTCCGCGAGCGCATTCGACTGTTCGTCGCTGGTCAAAGATCGCCAGTCGTGATTAGTCACGGTCAACTTCGCGCGCCTTCGTACCACCTGGATGGGCTCGTCTAGTCCTTCCCAGACGAAAGCCGTTCGCAATACCGCGTGGCGGTCTACCACCGACTGCCAGGCGCGTGCGAACGCACTGAGATCCACCTCACCGTGCATTGTGCCGGTGATAATTTCGAAGTACATCGCAAACGCCGGATCGTGTCGCGTGTGGAAGAGAATTCCTTCCTGCATCGGCGAAAGCGGATAGATATCTTCGACGTTCTTCATTTTCATTGTTCGAAACCTGATTTACCCTTTAAGTCTCTTGCTGAACTTCTCTTTGCAACCTCTGTGCTCTCTGTGTCTTGTGGTTGTTGTATCGTGCATTCCTATGACCACAGAGGCACAGAGAACACAGAGGTTGCAAAGAGAACAATTGAAATTGAGGCACTACCCAGAACCCCGTGAAAATTTACGCAGATTTCGATCGCGCAAGCTGCGAATTCTGCTTAGGGACGGCTGTTTCACTGAGCTCCTTGAGCTCATGCAAAGGCCTCAACGCATCGAGCACCGCGTCTACCTGGACACCGAAATCGATGAAGCAAGCCAGCTCGTCCACGCCGATATCGCGGAGCCGGTTAACCAGGGGCAGGCATTTCTGCGGCGTGCCGATCAAAGAGGCAATGTGGTAATAGCGCTCAAGAGCGAAATCGATGAGCGAGTCGAGATATTGCTCCTTATTAATGTCGAGCTTGATGTCGAGACTCTGTGTCATCGTTTCGATCAAACCCACATGCGCGTTGAGGTACTCGCTCAAAGGACCACGCGTGATATCCACGACGGTCTGCTCTTCCTTTCCCACGAAGGTGTGAAGCATTAGCGTGACACGGCCGGTATCAGGATCGTGTGCGTGGCGGGCCCGGGCATCGCGATAGAGTTTTATCTTGCTCGCTACCTCTTCCACCGATTGAGAGAGCAGCGCGGTCAAAACGTTGAGTCCTAACTCACCCGCCTTGACGAACATTTGTGGATCTCCGCTGCACGTAAGCCAGATCGGCAACTCAGGTTGAATTGGTCGCGGCAAAATTCTGAGTTCTCGACTCTTCCCTGCACCGTCGATTGCGGCAATCGTCTCGCCGCGCCAGAGTTGTTGTACTTCCCGGATTCCGTGCAGCATTTCCTCGCGTTTGTTGGCGAAGCGTTCGGGGAAAAATGCGAAGTCGTTTGGAATCCAACCCGACGTAAACGACACTCCGACGCGTCCGTTCGAAAGGTTGTCGACGACGGACCACTCCTCCGCGACGCGTATCGAGTGGTGCAGTGGTAACACCACACTTCCGGCGCGCAGCTTGATCCGTTTCGTGACCGCGGCGAGCGCGGCACTCAAGACAGAAGGATTTGGGTAGAGTCCGCCGCTTTCGTGAAAATGACGTTCCGGTGTCCACACTGCCTCGAAGTTGTTCTCGTCGGCAAACTTTGCCCCCTCAAGATAGAGTCGATATTTGTCCGCGCCCGATTTGCTGTTGTCGGCGGCAAAATAGAAGAGACTGAAATCGATTTTCCTCGTTGGGATCGATCCTGAGCCGTTACCCGGAACAGAAATGACTTGCGTGAACGGTTCAGCAACCGATCCGTCTTCTTCTTGATCGTCGAAATCATCTTCCTCTTCCAGCAGTCGCGACAGCTTGTTGAGCTTTCGTCCTGCAAGGCCCGCTACTCCGAAACCGGTGGGCACTCCTTTCGGCGGAGTGGCGTCGGGCGGCGCGGCCGGCTCGTCCGTTTTGACAGTGACGGTGGCAAGTTCAGCTATCGTTTGGTGTTGGAAGAGCTGCTGCGGCGTTATGCGCCATCCGGCGCGATTCACGCGGGCGATAATTTGAATGCTGAGGACCGAATCGCCGCCCAGCTCAAAGAAGTTGTCGTTGATACCGACACGATCCACGCCGAGCGCTTCCTGCATGATGCCCGCAAGCATCGCTTCGACTTCGTTACGGGGCGGCGCATAGTCGGCTTGCAAATCCGGCCGTGGGTGCGACGGGCGTGCGACCTGGAGCCTGGCGATCTCCGCCGAGACTTTCGTTTCGACGAACGCATTGGCTTCGGCTATCGAAGCTGCGAGGTCCTTTGTCGAAACAATCACGTGAGGAACGGTCGCACCATCAAGAATGCGCGTCAGAACGTCAACACCTTCGCGCGACGTGATTCCTTCACGAAGACTTTCTTCGTAAATGTTTCCGGCAGCGGCAGCCACCGTTTCACTGAGGTTAACGCTGGCGTTCTTATCGCCCATCGCGCGCACCTGCTGGGTCAAGTCGTTGATTCGCTTCTCGCTAAACTCTGCAATCTCGACCAGCTCATTGCCGTTCTCGTCCATGATGAAAACGTCAAATGTAATCGTCTCTCGTTTGGAATAATTGTCTTCAGACTCCCTGATGTGCGCGAAGATCCGTCGCGGCAGAGGACGTTCGACGCGCAGTCGTTTGTAAGACATCGGGAGGTAGATGCCTTCGAGCTCCATGTAGAGCATTCCCGTGCCGGCCGCTCGATCGAGGAGTGAAGGATGGAGCTTTAATTGGTCCAGGTCAGCCGCGAAAACTTCGTTCAGCTCGAAGATGACGACCATCTCGCGCTCGCCGAGATAGACTTTCCTGATGTTCTGCCAACGTGGTCCGAGGTCCGGATCGCGTTCGTCGTCACTGACGAGAAACTCCTGCTTGTTGCAGCGCCTGATGATTTCCTGTAGATCGTGCTGACGCGGCGCTCTGGAGTCTGCCAGTCCGACTTCACCGACGGCGTGGTCCTGCCAATCCAGCTCCGTGTCGCCGTTGCCCGACGCTTTACTCGACGCCAGGAATTTGTAACCTTCACCTTTTCGCTCGAGCACAAGACGCACGTCTCTCTTCTCGTCATCAGCGAGACTCATGGGCGTGACGAAAAATACGTCGCGCAACTCGATTGGTCCCGCGACACCACTGAGTTGCTCGAAGGCGGCGCGCGCCATCTCCAGATAAGTGACGCCGGGCAACACGGCTCTCCCGCCGATACGGTGCTCTTCAAGTATCCAACTGTCCGCTACGCCGAACCGAGTAATGTAAGTTTCGCGGCCGTCCGGCTGGGCAATTCGTTGGGCCAGTAATGGATGATTGGTGCTCTGCTTCGATAGTTTTGCGACGCCGTATTGCGACGCTGTTTTGACCAGCATTCCCACTTCCTGCCAGCCGTCCCAGGCAGCTGCGACAGTAAACGTCCCGGTCTTCGCAGTGTAGTAATGCGCGAAAGCGTCGAGGAAGTTGTTGGCAGCGCAATAATCGATCTGACCATATCCACCGAGAGTGGAGCTTCTTGACGAACAGAGAAAAAGAAAATCCAGTTCGGCCTTTTGGAACAGTTGGCCGAGTACTCGTGTGCCTTCAACTTTCGGCGCGAGAATCGCCGCCGCTTTTTCCGCGGTCTTGAGCTGGATCATGCCGCCGCCGGGAACACCGGCCGCGTGAATGACTCCATTGATTGGTCCAAACTGCTCATTGACCTGCGCAACCACGGCTCTCATCTGCTCGAGATCGGTTACGTCAGCACTAAAGACCTCCACCCGCGCGCCGTATGTTTCTAACTCCTGTATTCGGCGAATTTTTTGGGAGACTTCGTCGTGTTCGTCGTGAGTGCCAAGCCAGCGCCGCCAGCGTTCGCGCGCGGGAAAAGCCGAACGGCCAACGAGCGCGAGTCGGGCACCCATCGTTTTCGCAAAGTGCTCGGCAAAAACCAGACCCATACCGCCGAGACCACCCGTGACGAGGTACACACCTTTTTGTCGTAGCCGTGTGCCCTCGTGAGCGGGTTTCGGCAACGGGTATGGCTCGAATGTTTGTACCCATCGTTGCTGATTGCGGTAGGCAATCGTGTTATCAGGCGGTCTTGCTAAGAGTTCAATCGCGAGCAACTCGGCCAGCCGATCCTGGTTATGGTCCAACGTGACATCGACACTGCGACAGGTGACATGTTTGTACTCCTGTGGAATGACGCGACACGGGCCAAGGACTGTGGCCTTGTCAGAACATAACGTCTCGTCGCCCGTAACGCGGTGCAAATCATTGGTCACCACTATTACTTCGGTCGGATTCGACTCGTTTTGATTTCCGAGTGCTTGTGCAAGTGAAAGCAGGGAGTAAAAGCCGCGCCGGCCGCAGTCAATCGCTTGCTCGACGTCGTCGAGCGAATCGAACGCGGGCGTCACATTCCAAAGATGGACGAACCCCGCCGGCTGAGTTCCGCGCTCATCGAGTTTTTGCAGGAGCAGTTCGAAGTCTTGCCGGGACGACGGCGCGATTACGAATTCTCTCTCACCACGCGCGGCGAATTGATCGCCGGCGGGCACGGTTATCACTTCGCAACCAGCGGTCTTGAGTTTCTCTGCGAGACGTTGGCCCATGCCGCACTCGTCGACAAGCAACACCCATGCGGAGTCTTTTTTATCCGCAGCGATTGATTCCAGACGTGCCGGTAACGCCGAACTCTTCCAGCCGGGAACGTAAAACCACTCGCTGATATGAGATTTTTTCCGCAGGTTAAACTCAGCGGCCGACGCCGTGTTTTGGTTCGCAGGGTCGATCCAGTAACGACGACGCTCAAACGGATAAGTTGGCAGGGAGATACGCTGCCGCCGCTCGTGCGCATAAAAGTCGCGCCAACTGATATTCACGCCGGCGAGCCAAAGTTTGCCCAAACTGTTTTGCAGCGCGATCAGATCCGAGGCGGGTTCATTCGGAGCGGACAGCGAAGTTAAAACTGTCTGCCCGGCAGTTTTTGCGGGATGCCACCGCGCGATCGTCATCAGCATCTTCCCTGGTCCAACTTCAAGGAGGATCGAATCAGGCTGTTCGAACAACCGCAGCACGCCTTCGCCGAAACGCACCGTCTGCCTTAATTGTCTTACCCAATAGTTCGGATCAGTGGCCTCTTCGGCGCGGATCCAGGTACCCGTCAGGTTGGAAACATAAGGGATTGTGGGAGCCTTGAGCTTCGCTCGATCGACTTCAGACCGGAACGCGTCGAGAATCGGATCCATCATTTGCGAGTGAAACGCGTGGGAAGTTTCCAGGCGACGACACGACACGTCCTGGGCCCTCAACGTCTCGTCCAGGCGGGCGATCGCAGTTGTTGGACCAGCGACTACGCAAAGTGAAGGAGCATTTACGGACGCGATTGAGAGGTCCGGACCAAGCAGCGCCTGAAGATCGCTTTCAGGTAGTGGCACAATTAGCATCTCGCCTTTTTCAGCCGATTGCATCAGGCGGCCTCTGCTTGCTACGAGAGCAATGGCATCGGGCAACGAAAGCACCCCGGCGAGACAGGCGGCGACAAACTCGCCGATGCTATGACCGATCATTCCGGCAGGATGTACGCCCCACTCCATGAACAATTTCGTGAGCGCATATTCCGTGACGAAAAGTGCCGGTTGCGTGATCGCAGTCTGTCGCAACTGTTCTGCACTCCATGCAAGCGCGCCGGCTTTCGGATAGAGAATCTCGCGCAGATCGAGTCCAAGGTGCGGCCGCAGTTGCTCAACGCAACAATCGACTTCGGCGCGGAAGGTAACTTCTGTTTCGTAAAGCTCGCGCCCCATGTTGACGAACTGCGCCCCCTGGCCCGGAAACATGAACATCACCGGACGGTTTCGTGGTTCCTGCAACGCGGTCATGACGCGCCGCGGATCAAGCGCATTTAGCGCCTGGACTGCATCTCCCACATCCTGGGCCGCAAGCACGCGGCGATGACGAAAAGCTTTGCGCCCAAGCGCAAGCGTGTGGGCAACGTCCGCAAGATCTACAGTGGTGTTCTTTTCAAGGTACGTACTGAGATTCGCGGTTGCAGTTTCCAGCGCCGAAGAGGTCGCGGCGGAGAGCAACAGCAACTGACTCGGACGTGACGCAACAGATTTGGCGCGTGCCGGCGCTTCTTCAAGCACGACATGCGCATTTGTGCCGCCGATGCCGAATGAACTGACGCCCGCGCGTCTCGGTTTGCCGTTACTCTTCCACTCAACTGGCGCAGGGTTGATGTAAAAAGGACTGGTCGCGAGATCTATCTGCAGATTTGGCTGCTCAAAATTCAGCACTGGCGGGATCACGCCGTGTTCAAGCGCGAGTGTTGTCTTGATCAGGCCCGCAATACCGGCAGCTACGTCGAGATGTCCGATGTTTGCCTTTACCGATCCGATTGCACAGAAGTTTTTGCGGTCCGTGCTCGCGCGGAAAACTTCGGTGAGCGCCGCGATCTCGATCGGATCTCCGAGCGCAGTACCGGTCCCGTGTGCCTCAACATAGGAGACTGTGTCAGGACTGATGGCCGCCACCGCCTGTGCCGTGGCGATCACTTCTAATTGGCCCTCGAGACTTGGCGCCGTGTAGCCGACCTTCAGCGAGCCGTCGTTATTGATCGCCGAACCTTTGATTACTGCGTGAATCGAGTCGCCATCAGCAAGCGCATCCACAAGCCGTTTGAGAACGACTACTCCAACTCCATTGCCGACAACAGTGCCCTTCGCTTTGTGATCGAAAGGACGACAGTAACCATCGGGCGAAAGCACGCCGCCCTCCTGATAGTAGTAACCCGACTTACCGGGAACGCTGATCGTAACTCCGCCCGCTAGCGCAATGTCTGACTGGTAACTGGACAAGCTTTGACAAGCAAGATGCACCGCGACCAGCGACGTCGAACAAGCCGTTTGGACCGTAACCGCAGGGCCTTTCAGATTCAGCTTGTAGGCTGACCTGGTGGTCAGATGATCGGTGCGATTCGGAATTGACGACTGAAGTATGCCGGTCCGATCGATCAGGCCCGTATTTGATAAGAGATTCAGCAGCAGATAGCTGTTGATGCTGGCGCCGGCAAACAGCCCGATCGCGCCGGCGAACTGTTCCGCGTCGTAGCCTGCAACCTCAAGCGCGGTCCAGCAACACTCAAGAAAAAGGCGCTGTTGCGGATCCATCAGCTCGGCTTCCTTGGGTGTGATGCCAAAGAACGGGGCGTCGAACCACTCGATGTCCTCGAGCATTCCCTTGGCCTTTACGTAAGAAGGATCGGCGATGACGTGCTTTGCAATTCCTTCCCCACGCAACTCCTCGTCGTTAAAGAACGAAATGGTCTTCGTGCCTGCAACGAGATTTCGCCAAAACTCCGCGACCGTCCCGGCACGCGGAAACCGGCCGGCCAGGCCGACGATAGCGATGCCTTGCGTTGCTCCGATCACGTCGTTGTTACTCATACAGCCGTGCCTGCCTTCCTCATCATCATCTTCTGGTGCTCCATTGCTTCCTTTTGACGGGCCGCTCGTTCGTGCGCGGCTTGCAGTGAACGCGGGCGTGGTCCATGCTGACTCAGGCGTTGGGCCAAAGTGCTGACAGTCGGGTGCTGAAACATCTCGACCATGGAGATTTGCCTGTCGAGAGTGGTTACGAGCCTGTTATGAACGTGGGCCAGCAGTAGTGAATGGCCACCCAACTCGAAAAAGTTGTCGTGCGCCCCGACCCGCTCGACCCCGAGTGCTTCCTGCCAGATGCGGGCGACGATCTTTTCCATCTCGTTCTGTGGAGCGACGTAGGCCGTGTTTTCCGGTGTAAGCCGGACATCCAAAGCCGCGCACGCTGCACGATCTATCTTTCCGTTGCGTGTCAGTGGCAACTCTTCGAGCAGGACAAACGCAGACGGAATCATGTACTCGGGCAAAAGGGGTTGCAGTGAATGGCGAAGATCGGTCGCCGAAACGAGCGGAACGAGGCGTGATGGTTGAGCCGTGTCGCGATCGATACTAACGTATGTATTTTTTTGGCTGCCGCTTCGTTTCGCGTAGACGTTGTGGCGATCGGTTCCGCTCAAGAGATCGTCCTGTTCCGCCGTTACCTTGAATCCATGACGCTCGAGCAGGCTAGAGATTTGATCCAGGCGTCGATGCGTGGTCTCACCTTCTTCCTGGTGGGCCTCCAACACGACTTGCTGAATCTTGTCCCAATCGCTGTCATCGATTCCATTGAGCACGTCAAGTTCGGCGCGCTGGACGTCGATCTTCAGCAGATCGATGCGGTCAATTTTCTCCGCACGGATAACTTCTGAAAGTGTTTGGAGTTGAGATTGGTGCGTGTGGCCCACGAAGCGTTCAGGCAAAAACTCCTCTGCATGCTGCAACAGGAAGTCGGCCCCTTCTGTGCCCTCGCGTTGTTGGTTCAGTAAGTATCGCTTCACCACCTCGACGTCGTTGCGAGCGAGCGCGTAGTCGCTTAACCCAGACATCATCGAGTAATGCGGGTAGAACGTAAACGCGGCCACACCGGCTTTCGCGGAAAGACCGAAGGGAAAGAGCCTCACCTTCCCGCCGTAAAGATCGACATTGATCTTCAGCGTTTCGAAGATCGGTTGGATGGGCTCGAAGGCATAAATCCGCGCGTTGGAGCAGTGTTCGAGAACAAACAAAGTGAAGAGCCCGATGTTTGCTCCGACGTCGAAGACGCAGGCTTCCCCGGATAATTCAATGCCATGCTTGAGGTAGGTCCGGTGCTCAAAAATCTCATGGTAGAGGTAATCGGTCTCGTTCTTGTTCTGATGCAGAATGGCCATGCCGTTTGGCAATTGATATCGTGCGCGGCCACTCACCACAGGCAAGTGCCGGCGGTGCACTGCGACGTACGCGACGAGCCGAGCGCAACCCGGCGCGTCCTCATGCATTTGTACGACGGCATCGCGCACTGCGTGGTTTTGTTTTATTGCAGCTTCGATTTCTCCGAGCTCGATTCTCACACCGCGCAGCTTCACCTGATGGTCTACCCGGCCTAAAAATTCCAACTGGCCGTCAGATCGGAACCGCGCCATGTCGCCGGTGCGATACAACCGCGCGCCGGAGATATTCGAGAATGCATCGGGGACGAACTTCTCCGCAGTTTTGTCTGGTCGATGCAGATAACCGCGCGACAACCCGTCGCCTGCGACGCAGATCTCACCGCGCACACCGATGGGCGCCGGACGTAGCTGCTCGTCGAGCAGGTAGACCCGCACGTTGTCGATCGGGCGTCCGATCGTTGGCGTTTCGCCTTCGACGCGCGCGATAGTGGTATCCACGGTGCATTCCGTTGGTCCATAAAGGTTGTAGCAACTGAGTTCGGTTTGTGCGGCAATGCGATGCCAGAGATCGTGGTCGATCGCTTCACCGCCGACCAGCATCAACGAGGGGAAAGATTTGAACTGCCGCTCCTCAGCCAGCATCAATTGCAGTTGCGCAGGCGTGCAATCGAGTGCGTTCACCTGCTTCTCCGCCGTGTATGCCAGCAACGCGTCGCCGGTCAGTCGCACTTCCTGCGGGATGAACACCAGCGTATGACCGAACAGCAGTTGTATTAACTGCTTGACTGATGCGTCGAACGTGATTTGCGCATTCACTCCGACGCGTAGAGACGTTGACGAGGACGCATAGACCGTGCGCCGCAATGCCAACACCAGGTTCACCACGGAGCTATGAGCGACCATCACACCCTTCGGTGTGCCCGTTGAGCCCGATGTGTAGATGATATAAGCGAGATTTTCAGCAGTCGCCGTCGCGACAAGGTTATCGGTGCTCTCGTCTGCCAATAGCGCTGCGCTGTCGTCGAGGCAAACGACGGCTGCGTTATGTGGCGGGAGGGATTCCGCGAACTCGCTCTGCGTGAGTACCACACTTACATTTGCATCTTTAAACATCCTCGCGAGCCGCTGCGGCGGCTGTGCAATGTCCAGCGGCACGTACGCGCCACCGGCTTTGAGGATCGCGAGCAGTCCCACTATCAGCTCGACGCTGCGCTCAACGCAAAGCGCCACTTTGGTTTCCGGGCCGACCCCCAAGTATCGCAGGTAATGGGCCAACTGATTTGCGCGCGCGTTCAGTTCAGTAAAGCTGATTTCTTCTTCGCGAAAGATCGCCGCGGTCGCGCCAGGTGTGCGTTCCACCTGCTCCTCAAACAACTCGTGCCAGCAGACGTCCCGGCGGCATTCGATGGCGGTATCGTTCCACTGATCGATCACCAACCGGCGTTCCTCTTCGCCGAGCACATCAAGATCGGCAATCGACGAATCCGGCTGCGCCAATGCGCTTTGCATGAGAGCTGTGAATTGACCCGCGAAGCGTTCGGCGAACTCCGATGTATACAAAGCCTCGTCGTGGTGAAGCACGGCCATTAGCGTCGAATCCCGGCGCGTCACGGAAAGTCTCACTTTGTACCGATCGGCGGTGCTATAAACTCTGAGGAGAGAGAAACGCACGTCAGCAGCCAGCGATGGTTTGGGCCATTCCATGAAATCGAACTTCGCGAGCAAAGGAAGTTGGCTCTCGTCTGTTTGCGAGAAGTATTCTTCGTGGATGCGATTTGCTTTTACTGCCTCATGGTTGCGCTTCACCACCTCGGAGAATCGGAGCTTTCGATCGAAGCGACCAGCAAGAGGTAAATAATCGCCGGCCGGGCCGAGACATTCACGCAGGTGTGAGATCCGCCGGCCATTCGAAAAATGGCCCGTCACAATTTCTGACTGTCCGGTGAGACGCCACAGCAGGATTTGTAAGCATGACGACAACAGCGTCTCGATTGACGCATCAAGCGCAAGCGCGAGAGCTTCGCTGCTTTGTGATATGTCCCGGGGGATCTCGAAATTAAACGGGCGTGGCGCAAAATTTTCCGTTCGTTCACTACTTTCCGTCGGAAGCACCAGTGAATCCGGGTTTGCCGTCGTGATCTGCCGGCTCCAGTACTCTCTCTGGGCTGCCGCATCCGCGGAGGTCTGCAGTTCGCGTTGCCACTCTGAAAAGTCCACAAACTGCACGGGCTCCTCAACAATGGCCTTGCCCGTTACAGATGATGCGTAGAAGCGGCCCAGCTTGATAAACAACTGAACGAGCGATTCGGCGTCGGCGCACAACGCCGGCTGCCCCAAAATCAATACATGCCTGTCCTGCGAAAGATTCAGTAGCTTGCAGCGAATCAGAGAGGGGGCATCCAGATCGAAAGGCGTACGAAGTTCTTCCAACAGGAGTTCTTCGAGTTCGCAGTTCAGATCACACTCATTTAGAGCTGGTGCATCTGCATCTTCGCTAATCACCTGGATGGGAAACTTCATGCCGGACAACGAGCGGAACGAAGTGCGCAAAATTTCGTGACTCGCGATGGCTATTTGCAGGGCTTGACGCAGCGCCCGTTTATTCAAAGCGCCTTCGAGCAGGATCGCGCACTGCGATTGAAAGGCGTCGCCGTTATCTTGCATAGACCATATGCGCCGTTGTTGCCTCGAGAGTTCGAACCCCTCCACGACTTGTTCTGTCACGTGTCTCTTGTCCTTCCGATTAGATCTTCAATTAATGTGAGTTATGTGGCTTTTGTGGTTAGACCGTGCTCGGGGTAAAGAGATCGGCCATTGCAACCAGGATCCGGCGAGGCCCGGTGAAGGCCTCACGACCATGTGAGGTAAGGAAGTTGTCGAGTAAAAGCACGTCGCCTTCCTCCCAGCAAAAACGTACGGCCGCCTCAGCGTAAACTTCTCTAATCTCGCTGAGCACTGAGCTTTCAATCGGTGAACCATCACCGTAGAACGCATTTCGCGGCAGTTCGTCTTCACGGAAGTGGGCCAGCAAAGCCTCGCGGGCCGAATGCTCCACGTTTGAGATGTGGAACATGTGTGCGTGATTGAACCAGACAATCTCGCCAGTAACAGGATGAGTCGCGAACGTCTGCCGCACAGATCGCGTTCGCAGTCGATCCCCGTCGCGCCACTCGCACGTCATGTGCACGCCGGCGCAGTATCTTTCCACGACGGCGCGATCAGTAGTCTGAAAAGCTTCCTGCCATGAAAGGTCGAGTCCCACACCGAAGTTTCGGACGTACATGACCTTCTTCCGTCTGAACTGCTCTTTGATCGCCGGGTCGATGCGGTTGATCACTACGCGGTCGTTCGATATCGGAGTTGCCCCTCCACTTAACGCTGGTTGCGCGCAGTAGAAGTAAATCTTGCCGGGCCAGTTGTGCGAGTACGACATCTCATGATGCAGCGGGATTGCCTGGTCGGCCGGATATTCGGTCGAGGTAAAAATGTTCGGGGCGACCTCGCGGCGTGCCGCGGCGCGCTCCAGATAGTCGATCAATTCCGGAGTGAGCGTGCGGGCGAACTTTTCGAAGTGCGTCTCAGACTCGACGCCGAAATCGCGAAACAGGATGGCGCCATGTCCCAACAACTCTGATTCGATAAGAGCGCGCTGCGATTCAGTCCAACCGATGAGGTCAACTCCCTCAACCTTTGGCTGGATCACTAAAGGAAGATTCCTGGCGCCAGCCGAGAGGTAACCGGTCGTTACCAGTTCCGCGCTACTCAACCTTACCGTCTTGCGTCTGACGGCTACGAAACTCCCGCTCATAGTTTTCAGTCTTTCGCTTTACAATCTTTCCAGAGATTAGGATCGGCCATGCCGGTTACGACTTTTCGCTGTCCCTTGAACGCTTCACGTCCGTGCGCGGCGAGCATATTGTCGAGCATCAGCACATCAAACTGTTGCCACGTGAAGGGGATCTTGTGTTGCAGGTAAACGCCTTGAAGGTGGTCCATCGTTTCAGCTTCAATACGCGAGCCGTCACCGTAGTAGGTGTTGTTTGGGAGAGCGACTTCCGGAAACTCCGCCAGCACGCGTTCACGGATTACCGGTTCCAGAGTCGAGACGTGGAAAAAGGTCGCATGATTGAACCACGCTTGTTCTCCCGTCCGCGGGTGTGTGGCGATCGCGTCGCGTCGCTGCGACGTTCTTAATCGGTTGCCGGCCAACCACTGGCACCCGATCTGGTGCTGTCGACAATACTGCTCAACTTCAGTTTTGCTGCTCGTTTGGAAGGTCTCCTGCCATGACAGCCCAAAGCCGTTGCCGAAATTTCTAACGTACAGGTAGCCCTGTTCTGAAAAGCGGCGGCGAATATCGGGCCGGATCGAAGCGAGAAGTTGTCGCGTATCGGCCACGGGCGTTTCGCCCCCGACTTCCGCGGGCAAGAGGCAAAAGAAATAAATCTTCAGAGGAAACTGGAGGTTATATGACTGCTCATTGTGCAGAAATATCTTTTCCGATGCGGGATAGTCAGTCGACGTAAAAATGTTGCCACTGACCTGGCTGCGTGGAGATGAGCGTTCACTGTACGGCAGCGCGCCACCCGATGTCACGTCAATAAACTGCTCAAACTGCTGCACAGAGCGGATGCTGAAACCGCGCAGCAACAACGCACCGTGACGTGATAACTCGTCCACAATGAACTGGCGGCGATCGCTGGCCCATGAAACGAGATCGAGGTCGGTCGAGGAGGGTTCAATCACCAGCGGCATTCTCCGCTCATCGTCAAGGTAGTAGGGCCTGACGAGTGATGACGACATCAACCGGACAGCATTGCGCGCCCGTTTGAATTGAGCCGGACTACTCATATTCGAATTTCTTCTCTGCAGCTCTTGCCCGGAGAATCCTAATTCACTGCCCTACTCTGACGGCCCGCCGTTTGACGGAAAGTAACTTACTTACACTCAATGCTTCCGACTCACGCTCGCGAATCGCGACGTGTCTTCGCTCTTCGTCGGAATGCATTTCCAATTCACTAAGCCGTAGCTCGGGCTCTTTGACGACACTGAGCAGCAGCGTCTGAAAGCGCAGGTTCATAAGCCCGATCGTTTCCGGCCGGAAGAGGTCCTTGCTGAACGTCCAGGACGCTTCCAATTCGCTTTCGTTTTCAAAGACCCACAACGTCAGGTCGTACCTCGCCAGATCCGTGTCGAAGCTGACAGGACTCAGCTCGAGTCGCGGTAAAGCTAGATTTTGGATCCGCTCGTGCTGCAGCCCAAAGGCAACCTGAAAGAACGGCGAGCGGGCCAGTGTGCGATTGGGCTGTAACTTCTCGACGAGTCGCTCAAACGGCACGTCCTGGTGTGCGTAAGCCTCGAGCATCACTTCGCGCACGCGCCGCAGCAACTCAACGAATGTCGGATTCCCCGAGACGTTTGTTCGCAATACGAGCATGTTGATGAAGATCCCGATGAGACCCTCGAGCTCGGATCGATTACGCCCGGCCACCGCGGTGCCGACGATCAAATCGTCCTGGTTCGTGTATCGGTATAGCAGCGTTTTGAACGCGGCCAGCAGGACCATGAAGAGCGTCGCGCCTTCGCGACGACTGAGTTCGCGCAGCTTTTCGGAAAGTTCAGCGGAAAACTTATGAACCAGTTTCTCGCCCCGCAAAGTCGGCTCAGATGGACGAGCGTGGTCCACTGGAAGCTCGAGCACAGGCAGTGTGCCTGTCAACGTGCGAAGCCAGTAATCGAGCTGAATTTCCCGCCTCTCGTCATCAAACCATGCGCGCTGCCAGTGAGCATAGTCGGCATATTGAATCGGCAATGTCGCGAGCTGCGCGGGTTGACCGGTGTGGAACGCTCGATAAAACTCGGCGAACTCCTTCACAAAGATGTTCAGGGACCATCCATCGGCGACGATGTGGTGCATTGTCACCAGCGCCACGTGTTCTTCTTCATTAAGTCGCAGGAGAATCAAGCGCAGTAAAGGCCCATCGGACAGATTGAAAGGACGACTCAGTTCGTCATTCGCCAGTGTTCGCAGTTTCGTCTCCCGCTCGTCTTCGGTCGCGCCAGGCAGATCTATGAAACTGAGCGAGACCGGTTGCGCCGCGGAGACGACCTGCGCAGGCTGCCAGTCAACTGTGGTGAACGCCGTGCGCAGAATCTCGTGTCTTTCGACGATGGCGTTCAGGGATTGTGCAAATGCCGTCTGGTCCAGTTCGCCGCGTAAACGTATACCGCCGAAGATGTTGTACGCGGAACTTCCAGGCGCCAGTCGATCCAGAAACCAGAGCCGCTGCTGAGCGAACGATAGCGGCGCCGGCTTCGACCGCTGAATTTTGGGAATCGGCGAGGAAAACAGCGATGCATTTTCGACAAGCCTCGCAAGCTCAGCGATCGTCGCTGTCTCGAAGACACTGCGCAGTGGCAGGTCAACCTGAAACTCATCACGAATGCGTGAGACGAGTTGAACGGCGAGTAGTGAGTGCCCACCGTGCGCGAAGAAGTCGTCGTGGACTCCGATCTGTCGCCGTTTTAGCAATTGTGACCACAGGCCCGTCAGCCTCGATTCAATATCTGTGCGCGGCAAGACAATCGCGTCTTCCTGAACCTCATCGCTGGTTTCAAGTGAAGGCAAAGCACGGCGATCGACCTTGCCGTTCGGAGTTAATGGCAGTGCCGCGAGGGGTACGATGAACGCCGGTACCATGTGCTTTGGAAGACGTTTGGAAAGATATGCTTTTAACTTCTTCGGCGTCACCGCTTGCTCGCTCTCATTCACCACGTACGCCACAAGGACTTGATCTTCATTCTGTTGACGCATGATAACTACCGCGTCGCGTATCTCAGGGTGTTCGCGAAGCATCGTCTCAATCTCACCGAGTTCGATACGAAAGCCGCGTAGCTTCACCTGATGATCGCTGCGTCCAAGAAACTCGATTTGCCCGTCTGACAAATAGCGTGCGAGATCGCCAGTGCGGTACATGCGCATGCCCGGTGCGCCTGCGAACGGATTTGGAATGAACTTTTCCGCCGTGAGATCAGGTCTATTGAAATAACCGCGAGCAAGTCCATCGCCCGCGACGTAAAGCTCGCCGGCGACGCCGATCGGCAGTGCCTTCTGATGAATATCGAGTATGTAAGCCTGCGTGTTGGCAATTGGCCGGCCTATCGTGGGCGCTTGAGAGTCACATCTGTCGATCGTCGCCCCGGTCGAGTAAGTTGTATCTTCTGAAGGGCCGTAAAGGTTTAGCACTCGCTCCACGCCTTCCAATTCGTAAATCCGCTGCACCAGCGAATGATGGAGCGCCTCGCCGGCGAGATTTACCGTCCGCACAGATTCGGGAACACCGCTTATCCTGATCAGTTCGGTCATGGCCGACGGCACGGTATTGATTAGTGTCACTTCACTCGCTGCGTTGAGCGTTGGTAACTCAAGCGCATTCGCAGCGAGTATCACCTTGCCGCCCCAACACAGAGGAACGAAGATCTCGAACACTGATAGATCGAAGCAGACGGACGTCGAAGCCAGCACACCCCCGAGCTCGATCGTGGTAAACAGCTCGCGCGCCCAATGCATGAGCGTGACGACATTACGGTGCTCAATAGCCGCAGCTTTGGGTTTACCAGTGGAACCGGAGGTGTAGATCAGATAGGCGAGCTGTGAAAGTGTGTTCAAACACACGGGATCGTCGCCGCTCTCGAGCGCAATACTTCCCCACTCTGCATCCAGACAAGTGACGCTGGCGTTGTATGGTGGCAAGTTGTATTTCAGGTTCTCCTGCGTGACCAACACATTGATGTTTGCGTCGATCATCAAACGCAGTCGCTCGCGCGGGTAGTCCGGATCGAGTGGAACATACGCGGCTCCAGCTTTGAGCACTCCAAGCAACGCCACCACAAGCGAAGTTGAGCGATTTAGCAGCACGCCCACCAAAGACTCCGGGCCGGCACCCAGCGCGCGAAGATGATGGGCCAGCCGATTAGCACGCTGATTCAACTCGCGGTAGCTCAAGCATTCGCGGCCGGCAACTAAAGCAACGAGCTCCGGTGTACGCGCCGCCTGTGCTTCGAATAGCTGATGCAAGCAAACCTCTCGCGGGTACTGTTTGTACGTATCGTTCCAATCGTTGCGGAGACGCTGCGCCTCGGTTTTGGTCATTAGCTCGAGATCCGAGATGTGCGTTTCTGCGTGCGCGAGCGCGTTCACCAGCAGAGTCTGGAAATGCCTCGCCAAACGCTGCACGGTTTTTTGATCGAGACGTGTGGTGTCATATTCAAAGCGCGCGATCAGTTCACCGTCCCGTTCCTTCAGAAAGAGAATCAAATCGAATTTGGGTGCGGCGGCAGGCAGTTCGACCTGTTCCAGTTGCAACCCAGGAAGATCGACCTCCGGCAGAGGTGGATCAAACACAATCATCACCTGAAAAAGAGGCGTGCGGGTTAAGTCTCGTTCCGGTTGTAACACCTCCACGAGCATTTCAAACGGAACGTCTTGGTGCGCGTGCGCTTCGAGTGTCGTTTCGCGCACTTTACCGAGCAATTCAAGGAACGTCGGATTACCCGAAAGATCGGTACGAAGAACGAGTGTGTTCGTGAACAATCCGATCAGGGTTTCGGTCTCGACGCGCGTGCGGCCGGCGACCGGAGTGCCTACGAGAACATCATCAAGCCCGGTGTAACGTTGCAGCAGGATCTGAAAGACTGCCAGCAGAGTCATGAACGGAGTGACCCCACTCGCGCAACTGAATTCTTTGAGCCTCTGGATCAATTGTGACTGAAGCGCGCAAGATTCGGCGGCAACCTGGACCGACGGCGCCGGCCGGCGCAAATGTTCGCCCGGCAACACGAGCGCCGGCAGACGTCCTGCAAGTTGACGCTTCCAGTAATCAAGTTGCTCGGCTGCTGCTTCACTCGCAAGGCGTTCACGCTGCCAGTGAACGAAGTCGGAGTAATGAATCGACAAATCGGGCAACGGCGAAGGCCGGCCATCGCTATAGGCCTTGTAGAGAGTCTTCAATTCGTTAGCGAACACTCCCAACGACCAGCCATCGCTGACGATGTGGTGCATCACGAGCACAAGAAGATAGTCATTCACGTCAATCTGCCAGGCGGCAGCGCGCAGCAGTGGGCCTTGCGTGAGATCGAAAGGTCGTTGTGCTTCTTTCGTCGCATAACGAATCACTTCATTCCAACGGTCCGATTTGGCGGTACCAAACAGATCAAACACACGCAACCGCCACTCTTCGAACGGCGCAATCACCTGCACCGGCTTTCCCTTCACGTTGGTGAGGCTCACGCGCAAGATCTCATGGCGGCGGATGATTTCCTGCACGCTACGCTCCAACACAGCGAGGTCTAGTCGCCCGCGGATGCGAAGAACGATTGGCATGTTATAGGCTGAGTTAACAGGATCAAGCTGATCAAGAAACCATAGTCGCTCCTGTGCAAACGAGAGTTGTAAGTCAACCTGGCGCGGCGCGCGTTTGCTCGGTTGCTGTTCCTGCTTCGCATCCGCGCGGCGCATCGCCGAAAGATATTGCGCGATTCCTGCGACCGTGGGAGTTTCGAACATCCTGCGCAGTGGAAAATCGATCAGGTACAACTGGTTAATGCGAGCCACTATCTGCATCGCCAGCAACGAGTGCCCGCCGAGTTCGAAGAAGTTGTCATCAACTCCCACTTGCCCCAGGCCCAGGACCTCAACCCAGATCGCCGCCAACTGCTTCTCGATCTGATTCCGAGGCGCAACGAATTCTTTTGTTAACTCGAGTCTCAGGTCGGATGGCGGCGGCAGGTTGCGACGATCAACCTTGGCATTTGGCAGAAGGGGTATTGTTTCGAGCGCCACGAAATATGACGGCACCATGTATTCCGGCAGTCTTACTCTCAAATGACGCCGCAGTTCTTCCGAGTTTGCGCTGGCGTTACCTTCATGGACCACGTACGCGACGAGCCTCATGTCTCCGGGCAGGATTTCGGCTGTTGTTACCACACAATCGCGCACTGCAGTGTGCGCCCTGAGCGCCTCTTCAACCTCGCCCAGCTCGACGCGAAAGCCCCGCAGCTTAACTTGCTGATCCACCCTCCCCAGAAACTCGATTTGACCATCTGGTCGATAGCGCCCGAGATCGCCTGTGCGATAGAGTTGAGTTCCCGGTTTGCTGGAAAACGGGTGCGGTCGGAAACGTTCTGCGGTCAACTCAGGACGATTGAAATAACCACGGCCCAGCCCAACGCCGCCTATGTGTAATTCACCCACAACGCCGGCAGGAACCGGATGGCCGAGCGCATCGAGCAAAAAGATCTCGAGGTTGGCTATTGGCCGTCCGATAGGTACTACCGCCCGCCGCGCATCTCTCTCACATTTCCAGTAGGTGACATCTACCGATGCTTCGGTTGGGCCATAGAGGTTGTGGAGTTCCGCGCCGAGCCGTGCGTGGAAACGCTCTTGCAGTTCATTTGACAACGCCTCGCCACTACAGATCACTCGTTTCAAGCTGTCGCAGCGGCTCGCGTCAGCGTTTGCCAGAAACATCTGCAACATCGACGGCACGAAGTGAATCGTCGTGACATGCTCGCGCTCGATCAACTCCGCGAGGTAAGCGGGATCCTGGTGCCCACCGGGCCTGGCCAGGACCATCCTTGCGCCCGTCAGCAGCGGCCAGAAAAACTCCCACACCGAAACATCAAAACTGAAAGGCGTTTTCTGGAGCACACAGTCGGTGGAGGTCAATTCGTACTGTTCCTGCATCCACAGCAAACGATTGACGATACCCGCGTGCGTGTTCATCGCGCCTTTGGGCCAGCCCGTAGAGCCCGAAGTGTAGATGACGTATGCCAGGTTGGAGGCAGTCACTTCCGAGTTTATTTGAGCTGCGGGGAAGACTTCGTCGTCGACACACAGCGTTTGACATGCCGCGAAATTCGGCAGGTTGTGCCGCACGTGTTTCTGCGTCAGCAGCACGGGGGGCCGCGAGTCTTCAATCATGAAGTGAAGCCGGTCGCGTGGATAATCCGGATCGAGAGGCAAATAGGCCCCCCCGGCCTTCAATACTCCAAGGAGAGCGACCACCAGTTCGATTGAGCGCTCCATGCATATGGCGACGATTACGTCTGGTCCAACCCCGCGCCGCCGCAATTCAGCGGCAAGCGCGTTTGCCCGTTGATCGAGTTCAGCATAAGTTACCTTTTGATCTTCAAAGATCACCGCGACGAGATTGTGCGTCCGCGCGACCTGGGCCTCAATGAGCTGATGCAGCGCCTTATCTGGTCGATCCACCGTTGTATCGTTCCATTCAGCGAGCAACTGTTGATTCTCGGCAGGCGTGAGGAGTGCTTGTTTGGAAACACATTTTTCCGGGTTCGCGACAATGCTCTGTAGCAACGTTTCAAAGTGGCCCAGCATGCGTTCGATCGTCGTCGCCTCGAACAAATCACTGTTGTATTCCATCGAGCCGATCAGCGTTTTTTCCGCTTCTGCGACCTCAAGCCTCAAATCGAAGATCGAAACATGCCGATCCAAAGCGATTGGCTCCATGGCTAGTTCGCCGAGTTGTTCCGATAGTCCTCCCACCCCCGCAATAGCGGACTGCTGCATAACAAACATGTGTTGAAACAGAGCACTTCGGCTGGGGTCACGTGTTGGCTCGAGGTGTTCCACAAGCAAAGCAAAGGGACAATCCTGGTGGGCCAGCGCGCTCAGCACCGTGTCTCGCACACGCGCGAGCAAATCGATGAATGAGGGATCGCCGGAGATGTCAGCTCGCAGAACCAGAGGATTAACGAAATATCCCATCACAGACGCGAGCGCCGCTGAGTTACGACCCGCAACCGGTGAGCCGATCAGGAATTCCTTCTGTTGCGTGTATCGATGGAGCAACAGCTGAAACGCCGCGAGCAGGACCATGTACAGAGTTGTGCCAGTTTCTCGACCAAGCTCTTTGAGTTTGTGTGTAAGGCCGGCGCTAACCTTGAAACTCTGTGAAGAGCCGCGAAATGTTTGCAGCGAGGGTCTTGGCCAGTCGGTTTGGAGATTCAATAACGGCAACACTCCACCAAGCTGTTGCTGCCAATACTCCAACAGTCTCTTACCGCGCGGCCCTTCGAGATCTTCCATCTCGTGGCGCACGTAATCCGTGTATTGCAACTGCAAAGGTGGCAGGTTGGCATCCATACCATTCCGGTGCGCTTCGTAGAGCACACCCAGTTCCTTCATCAAAACTGACAGGGACCAGAAGTCGACGATGATGTGATGAACGGCGACGAGCAACACGTGTTCATCGTCAGCTCGCTTCAGCAGGTTCACCCGTAGCAGTGGTCCTGCGGACAAGTCGAAAGGCCCTTCCGCTTCCTTTAACAAATACTCGCGTACAGCGGCTTCGCTCCACGATGAGGCGTCAGCGAACTCGAAGCAAACGGGCATTTCTTCGTGTATTTGCTGGCGCGGAGCGAGGCTATTTTGAGAGAAGGTGGTCCTGAGCATCGCGTGACGTTGCACCAGAGATGCAAAGGCGCGCTCCAGAGCTACCGCATTCAGAGGTCCTCGGAGACGCAACGCACTGGCGAGATTGTAGGCGGCGCTGTCCGGCGCCATGCGGTGCTGAAACCAGAGTGACTGTTGTCCGAATGAGAGTGGATATTCTGAGGATGTGTTCGTCAGAGGTGTAGGTCCCACCAGCTCTTCGTTATCCCGGACGAAAGCCTCGCCGCAAATACTGGCTGCGAGTTGCTCAATCGTGGGGCTTTCCAACAAACTCGTAAGCGGAACTGCTATCCCCAGCTCTGACTCAATGCGATGTGTCAACTCAGTCGCCAGCAGTGAATCCAAACCATAGCGCAGGATTGGCTGATGAATGTCGATCTCGGCCGCGCTGATGTTCACAACTTGCGCAAACTGAAGGCGAAGCCAATTCAGCGTCTCTGCTCCGTTCAGAGAGTCTGCGGGCCGCAGAGAATCGGACAGGTTTTCTTTATGGCCGAAAGGCGTCTCCAGCCAATAGGCAATCGGCGCCAGTCCGCCTTCTAAAAACAGTTCGCGACATGCTTTCCGCTGAATTTTGCCACTGGATGTCTTCGGGACCATTCCAGCTTTGACGAGTGCAACCGAATACACCACTACTTCATGTTCTTCACTAATGGCCTGGCGTATTGAGGTAATGAGAGACTGTAGTTCCACCGTGCGCCGAGGTTCTATCTCGTGGACTATGACCACGCGCTCCTCACTCTCGACCGTTACCGAGAACGCAGCTCCACAGCCCGGACGAAGCGACGGATCGCACTGCTCAACAGTACCTTCTATGTCCTGAGGGTAAAGGTTCCGCCCGCGCGTGATGATCAAATCTTTGAGGCGACCGGTCAAAAAAAGTTCACCGTCAAGAAGAAAGCCCAGGTCGCCGGTGCGCAGATACGTCGCTTTACTACCATTTGGAACAGCTCGAAATGTACGCGCGCTCTCTTCGGTGTTGTTCCAATAGCCGGCGGCGACACTTGGGCTTGACACCCAGATCTCACCCACCTCATTGGCCGCACATCCCGTCAATGTATCGGGATTGGCGATGATCACTTCCCGAGCGCACAGCGGCGCACCACACGTGACCACTGTGCGGGCGTCTGGAGTTTTCTTCCCCAACTCGATCACGCGATTTTGTTCCAGCGATGTTTTGCAAACGTGTTTGACGAGAGGCCGGTTCTCTTCAGCTCTGGACTCGCCGCGAGCAGACACAATCAACGTTGCTTCGGCCAATCCGTAACAAGGCCGGAACGCTTCGCGACGAAAACCGCAGGGGGCGAAGGCCGCGGCGAACCTATCCATCGTTTCGGCGCGAACAGTTTCAGCGCCATTGAAGGCAACACTCCACGAGCTCAGATCCAGCGTGGCCCGTTGTTCATCGGTAATCTTTCGCACGCAGAGATCGTAGGAAAAGTTTGGCCCACCACTCGTGGTGGCACGATAGCGAGAGATAGTCTGAAGCCACTGAAAGGGCTGCTGCAAAAACGCCGTCGGCGACAAGAGAATGCACCGCGCGCCGGCCGACAACGCGTGAAGAACGACGCCGATAAGGCCCATGTCGTGATAAAGCGGCAGCCAACTCACTATGACTGACTGTTCTGTTTGGCCGAAAGCTTTATGTATCAAACGATCGTTTTGGACGAGATTGCTATGACTCAGCATCACGCCCTTGGGGGCCGACGTCGATCCTGATGTGTATTGCAAGAACGCAAGGTCAGTCGGGGCGATTTCAGGCGCTTGCCAGTTTTCCGGTTCTGCGGTTGGTCTATCTTCAGACGCAACCCAGCGAAGCATTGCAAGCTCCGGATTTTTGCCGAATGAATTGATTACTCGAGACAAGATTGGTCGGGTAGTTAAAGCGACAGCCGGCTGCGCGTCGATTATCAGCGAGTGCAAGCGGCGCAGGTTCCGGTTTTGCCTTGGCGGATAAGCTGGAACAGCGATTACACCCGCATACAAGCACCCGAAGAAAGCGGTGATGTATTCGAGACCGGCAGGGTAAAGCAAGAGTACTCGTTCTCGGCGAGCAGTAAGCGATTGCAGCCATGCGCCCATGGCACGCGCCTGGAGGTCGAGATCTCCCCAGGTCAGCGTGGTCTCTTCGGTGATTCCATCCGAGAGAAAGATATATGCAGCCCTATCGGCGTGGAGCCGCGCTCGGTTTCTTAGAAGCTCGACGAGCGTCAGCGAAGTAGACGGCACTTCAGCGTTGCGCTCACGGATAGCGAGGGTGTTTGTACTCATTGACAAAAGTCGCCTGGTCGAAAATATGAATTTGATTGTCTAGGATAGGTTGGGCAGGCAGAGCTACCGCACTCTGCACCAGAGGTGCAATCTACGAAACTGGGATTACCTGGTGAAACCGGTTCGAATGAGACCGCGGACATAAAGCCGCGCGGACTCACTCATATTCGTTCACTGTTCGGGGAGGTCACTATGGGGAACGCTTAAATCATTTACTTCAATCAAGGACTGAAGGGCCTAACGTAAATCAACTGATCTTCTCAACCCAATGACTTTCAATTGTCAGGCGACTCTGATACTTGATGGACTGCAATAGGAGCGTGATCCTCTCGTTTGTCTTGAACTCACGCTCTACTACACCGGTCAGGGCCTTCCACGGACCATCTTTGACTCGCACCACATCGCCAGGTTTCAAGCTCGCACCTATCTTGACGAATCCATCGCTGCCTACGCGCGACTGAATCAACGCGATCACGTCTTCATCAATTGGAGTGGGCCGACCGTCGAAACTTACCACACGATGGACACCCCTGGTAAAACTGATCTTGTGAAATGCGCCTTTCAGTTCGAAGCGTGAGAAAATGTAACGCGGGAACAATGGTTTGGAAATGACTTCGGCGATGCCCGTGAAATGATTACGTCGAGACTCCTTAATTTTGGGGTTCAAGCATTCTACTCCCCACGCGCGCAGATTACTGCAAGCTCGGTCTTCCTGCTGAGGATTTGTGCAGATTGCGTACCAAGTTGGTCTATCGCTGACGTCCTGAATCATCAGAGTTGGCCTCCTTACTTACATTCCTGCCCTGGACTTATTTCTGATTTGCGAGTGACGGTATCTAGGCATGAGAGTGATAGGGGGCCCGAATAAACAGGCCATGAAACCTAAAGCTATCCCACAGACTCGTCTCCGTCAGTTAAAAACAGCGAAACTTATTTACTTGAACTGCTTTTTGACTAATGGGGGTAAGGGAGGGGAATCCTCTGGGTTTGGAGTCTTCCGTTTAGTCAGAGCACGAACTTTCTACATCAGATGAGATGTCTCGTCTGTCGTGAAGTCGACTGAGTCTGAAATTAGACAAAGTACGATGTTGTTTTTTCATGTTAAGAAATCGAGGACGGAATTTGTTCCTTCGAAAAGCGGTTGAGCTCATCGTGGACTATTCGAAAACACTCACATGAGCTGGCCTCCAGTCTAGCCCGATCGAGGATAACAATCTTGCCACGAGTGTAACGAATTATCCCTGCGCGCTGTAACGCACCTGCAGCCATTGTCACACCTGTCCTCGGCACACCCAGAGAGTTCGAAATAGTCTCGTGCGTGACGTTAAGGCTACTCGAGAATAATCGATCGTGAGCGATGAGCAACCAGCGGATGAGTCCTTCTTCGACAGTGTGAAAACGATGACAGAGAGATGACTGCGAGATTTCCGCAATAATTAAATTAAGATAACGCAAGGTGAGGTGGTATAGCGCTCCTCTCTTATTGAACTCTTCCTGGAAGTCATCCGCTTTGATCCTTAATACGTCGGTAGTAATTTGAACGGTGACCTCGTAGGGCATCAACCAATTACCTAGAATCACGGGATATCCAATAATACCTTCATCACCTACCATTGCCACTTCGACCGTGGAACCTGAGGAGCTTACACAACGCAATGAAATCAAACCGTTGCTCGGAAAGTAGACATAGCGGATTCTGTCCCCGGTTACATAAATCACTTCCCCCTTTTCGAGGCGAGCACTTACGAGGTGCGGTAGAATGCGCACTAACTCTTCATGAGGTAGCGCAGTGAGAATTTTGTTTTCAATATCAACCTTTTTCGATGTCCCAACCATAGATCACCCCTGCCGAGTTATCGGCCATGTAATTACTATAGGAGTTGTCGACCTGGGCTGAAACGATACCACTGAAGCAAGGCGAGGTTGTGCGGAGTATGGGACTTTTGGGGTTACTCTGTCAACGCTGTTGGCAGGCCGACTGGGCGAACTAATTGGATCGCCTGTTACTCTATTTGAACCCGATGCCGATGATCATGACTACGTGAACCCATTCGTTCAAAATACGCAAACCACTAAAAACCTTTTAGGAATATTGCCATTTGTCCTGATTGCCAAGCACTTTTAAGGTGTTAGACTCCCCGCCCTCGGCACCAGTGTCAACCTTGTTTGCTTCAACAATTTGCATTGTTCGATTCATTTAGGCAGCGGGCGAGCTAGCCTATGCGCGAGCTTCGAGTTTGAGGCGCTAAATGCTTGTTAACTCCACAGGATTAATAAGTGGTGAAGTAGTTTTCTCGGCACGATTAACACGCGTTCTTCGTTTTGCAACAAACAAATAAAGAAGGGTATTACGGATTACGATTCCCCTTATTGCTACACTCGTCCAGCGGATGCGGCAACCCCTTCAAAGTCAAGCAAGACGACCCCAAGCCTATTCGCGCCAAAACTGGGCTTCGTTTTGGCGCAAATAACCCTTTCGCGCCAAAATGGCCAAAGCCTTCTATGACCCGAGCATACCGGTATAATCGCGCTCTCCAGCGGCCGCGAGAAGGGACAACCGAAAATGACGCCTGACTTGATCCTCGACCAGTTCGATCTTGCAGCTAAAAATTTCGCATTTCCGATGTTGGATAATGGATACGTATATCCGGCAGATGTTCGGCTTTCCATTTTCAGAGACCAAGTTCGTTGGCTGATAATCGTTGAGGTATTGGGTGTCTACGTACCTAAAGTCTCTGGCTGCGACGTCTTTCAAAACTGTCTTCACCTTTTCGGTAACGACCTCCACCGTGAACCTGGACCAGCGAACGAGGACTTCCTATACCCAATCAACTCCTTACCGGATGATCCACTTTTCGAGGATGAGTATGATTGGTATGTTAGGCCTCAAGTCCAGGCACTGAGTATTCGAGGTCACCGCATCGCTTTGGACCTTTCAGCCGACGCATTGGCCCAGCGCGGTCTTGAACTCATCGAGCCACCGAATGTCGATCCGGTGGTTGTCATGCGCAGTCTCTTACCTGAGCAGCGACACCTATTGCTCGCCTCTCCGGAGGAAATCGCCGCTCGCAACAAACACGATTTGCCGTTGCTTATCTCGCTGGACGAATGGTTTCATCCCGACTTGGCGGCGGGGGAACTACCAAGTAATTGCGAAACTTTCCAGATGCTCGCCCAAAGTATTACGACCGGAGATGCTGCAGCCTATCGACCCACCCGCAACCCGAATACGCACTGGCGAAACTGGCCCGAGGGTGGAACGCTCTAGATTGAGTGTTGGTCCAGTCCGGCATATTGACGAGATCACTCAATGTCTGTTGAGTGAAGTGGGACTCAAGTCACGCCTATTCCCCGCTCTTCAACTTCGGCGAGCAGTCCTTTCGGAATCCGATCAGTGCGGATCGGCTAGTTATTTACGAGACAGCGATCACGATTGAACTTAGGAAGAAACGAGGCCCGAATGAAACAAAGCAAATCAGCGCCAACTGCGGAAGATCTGCGAATCAGAGCTGAAAAAATGTCACCGATTCGTCACTCGACTCTCTGCAAATCGATGAAAATCGATGTCAAAGGATGCAAGAAAAATTAATGCTGTTACGGCTGCAACCTGTTGAAGAATTGTAAGGTATGTCGCTGCCTGTCATTGCGTGTCAAAAGATGCAGTGAACCATTTGGCCATTCGCAATGCGGAGGTCAGGGGTTCGATCCCCCTCTGCTCCACCATTTAGTTTCAATCATTTACGGCTGCCGGCATTGGCGGCCGTATTTCATTTGTGGCCGCTCGTTTGGATGGGGTACAACGTAGGAGAACTTCGAGAAGTTCGGAGCGAGAGCATGGGAGCCGAATCCGGTTCCGAAGGCGGACTGAGTAAAAAATCAAACGACGCTACTTAACAAATCCCTAACAGATCCAATGCGCGGATTCAGAAACGTAGCACTGTCCTTTCTACTCTGCATTGGCGCGTCGTCGACGCCCGTGTTCGCGCAGCGTGCGACGCTGTCGTTCTCGGTTGAAGAGACCACGATCGCTCAAATTCATGCGGCGATGCGCGCTCACCAAGTGACTTGCCGTCAGTTGGTCGAGGCTTATCTCAAGCGCATCGACGCTTACGACAAGCGCGGTCCTGCCATCAACTCTCTGGTCGTGCTCAATCCAAACGCAACTAGAGAGGCGGACGAGTTGGATCGGCGTTTTGCGCAAGGCGGCATGATTGGCCCACTGCACTGCATACCCGCGATCGTGAAGGATAACTTCGAAACGATTGGACTACAGAGTGCCGACGGGTCGCTATCACTCCAGGGATTCATTTCAAACAAGGATGCGTTTCAGGTTCGCAAGATCAAAGAAGCCGGCGCGATTGTGCTCGCCAAGTCGAACATGGCCGAGTTCGCGTTTAGCCCTTACGAGACAGTTAATTCGATCTTACCGGGCTACACGCGCAACCCGTACGCGCTCGATCGCGTCACCGCCGGGTCGAGCGGCGGCACGGCGGCGGCGATCGC
>Ga0068853_100000289_pt1 | contig 35614 bp, 59 predicted proteins | sample KBSCornC32_FD_65655 | JGI IMG/M metagenome (GOLD analysis project Ga0068853, IMG submission 65655) | Corn rhizosphere microbial communities from Kellogg Biological Station, Michigan, USA - KBS Corn C3-2 | ecosystem: Host-associated > Plants > Roots > Rhizosphere > Soil ... | reverse complement strand
TGGCGGCCCAGCGAACAACCTTGCATCGTCTATCATCACTATGGAATTGTTCCTGTCCCTGATTATCGAAAGCTCTTCCAACAGATAGCATTCCTTGTTATCGGAAATATCTGGTACTGGTTCGCAATAGTGCGCATCGAGCCAGAAAAATATCGGTGTCTCCTTGTCTTTGAGTTTATCACATTCCAATATCGCTGGCAAATGGTCTACCGTATTTCCTTGAACATAATTCACGCCTTCGACTTTTGTTATCTCCCTATTCTCCAATAGTTCGATAGTCCAACATTCATCGAAATGTCCTTTCGCCCATGCAACACTTTCACCCCCCGCTGTTCCTGTCTCTACAAAATAGGCTATGCGTGAAAAGTCCTGCAACCGCTCAACGAATTCGCGCGGTATGCTCATGCCTGTATAGATGTTATTTAACGTGAAGCCCATAATATTAAAATATAAGTCATACCAATTAATCCAATTAAAATACAAACAACACCAATTACTGCAATCCACGCATATACTTCATTTGTTTTCATACTGTGATTTTATCCAATAAAATGTATTGGTCAATCCTTCTTTGAGTGAGTATTTAGGTTCCCAGTTTAATATCTTGCGTATAAGTGTGTTATCGGAATTCCTTCCGCGCACACCCAAAGCATTAGATGGAATATTCGTTATTGAAAGATGTTTACCTGAAATATCAATAGCTAGTTCGGCAAGGTCATTAATGCTTACCATTTCCTCACTGCCTATATTGATAGGTTCTTTGAAGTCCGATTGCATGAGCAAACGAACTGCATCGATACAATCTTGGATATAAAGGAAAGAACGAGTCTGTAATCCATCGCCAAGAACTTCTATGATATCGTAATCTGATGCAAGTATCGCTTTTCGGCACATTGCCGCTGGGGCTTTCTCCCTACCACCCTTGTAAGTTCCTTCCTCTCCGTATATGTTATGAAAGCGAGCGATGCGTACATTCAGGTTGTAATTCCTTTGGTACGCTAAATATAATCGCTCGCTAAAAAGTTTCTCCCATCCATAGCATGAATCAGGTGCCGCTGGTGTCCAATCACTTTCTTTCAAACCAGTATTGTTCGTTTCGCTTTGTATATGTTCAGGATAAATGCAAGCTGAAGAACTATAAAAAACTATTCCTTTGAATTTCTGTTCGCGTAAAGCATCACAAATATTTATATTAATCAATGCCGAGTCGTGTAATATATCAGCATCATTTTCGCCAGTGAATACATATTGAGCTCCACCCATTTGACAAGCTAGATTTGCAACAATATCGAATTGCCCTCCATTTATAAATGGCTTTGAATAATAACTCCATTTTTGGCCATCAAAATTTAATGTGGATTTAGTGAAAATATCATTTCGTAAATCACCTATAATTACGTCATCGGCAAAATCAATCGCCCCATATTCATAAGGCTTAATATCTACAACTCTAACCCAATAACCTTCAGATTTTAATCGTCTAGCTAGATGATGTCCTATAAATCCTAATCCACCTCCTATCCAAGCGGTTTTCATTTGGCTATAAGTTTACAAAGTTTAATAAAATATTTTTGGTCATGGTTTAATTTCATCATATTAATATGCTTATGAAGCCATTGAACATTACCTATTTGATATGGTTTATTTGAATCTATTCTATCCAATGAAGCTGTAACTTCATCACGTCCATTCCTTCCAAATTTAATTGATAATCCTGACAAGGCACATTTCCTATCTTGTAATAGGAAAAGTCTCCACATATATTCTGGAGTAATTAAAAAATCTATTCCGCGTTTTTTTGCATTGACTTTATAGTGTGTAATAATAACACTTGATATTTCGCCAATACCTCTCCAATGAGGAGAATCTTGATTCTGTCTTTTCATTTGACATCCACAAGATTTAGTAGTTTTTTTAAATGAACTACTTCTAACATATTCCTTACCACATCCATGACATTTAACTAACCATAGATGATTTTTGCCTTTTAATTCTTTTTTTTCAAGTAATTCTATTAATCCAAATCTTTGACCTACAATCCTTCTTTTAGTGAAATCAGTACTCATCGCATTGATTTTAATTTGTTGATAATATCGTTGTGGAAATACCTCGGTGTCCTACCGTTCTCGGTCGAATAATGTCCGCGCTGTTCTGAACCGTGATTGTCGACCCTATGGTCATACTGCAATGAAGGTACAACATAGATTGAATTGCCAGCTTCGAGCCATCGGTAATTATGGTATATTGAATCACTTGTAACTGGGTTTGTGTACGGGTCAAAGATACGGAGGTATTCGGAACGGTTCACAAAATAGTTCATGGCGTTCAACATCGTATCAGTACTTCTATTGTCCATGAACTGCGCTATGTTGTGCCTATTCAAAAGTTGTCCAGAAAGATGCCTGAAATCAAAATGGGGACGTGCGAACTCTGGCTGGTATAGTGTCTTTGAATTGATGCCAGCCACTATCATCGTCTCTATCCTGTTCACATAATCAGAACCGAAAATATTGTCCGAATCCAACAAAGCCACCCATTCATTTGTTGCGCGTTCAACAGCGAGTTTCTTGTTGAAGTAACAGTCAACGTTCTTTTCGTTTCTGAATATCTTCACCTTCGGAACGTCCTTGAACCTGAAATAAATTTTCTCCAAAACATCTGGCCGTGAGTTGTCATCGCTTATGACAATCTCGTTTATACGCTCATCATTGATTATCTGCTCGAAGGACTGGAACAATAAGTCTGACCTGTTGTAGTTTGTGAAACAAAGACTGAAGGGTTGTATCGTCATTATCGTGCAGGGATTTGAGTCCAACCATCGGGAATAAGGTAAGTGGTTTCAAGTTGCTGTGCATTCACACCGAACCAGGTCTCCTTGCTGGGGCTTATCACAACTTTGTCGGGATTCCTGTTTGCCCACGCTCCCCACCAACTGAAAGAACTTGCGCCTATTATGTTGTGCTTGCAGGAGCTCATGAGGCTGAGTTCGTTGTACTCGTTACCATCTTGAACGAACTCGAATCTTTTGTCTGGATAGGTAGCGGGGAAAGTATCCTTGCACCATTGTATATCATCGCTGAAGACGAGGAATGTTTCGTCAGGAAAATATTGCATTGCCCTATTAAGATACGATTCATTGGCGGTGGTAAAGTTAGCAGGATATTCCAGATAATCGCCACGCCTCACATGGATACTTACCCTGTCGATGGGGTTGTAGTTCAATGCCAATAAATCCATTATCCTTTCCCTGCAATGGGCAAAGTATTTCTCGGTCTGGAAAAAGCCCCGCAAGTGTGTTCCGTTGGGATTGAATGGTATGTCCGTATAACGGCATTCATGCTCCTCGTATTTCTTGCCACCGAAGGCATCCAAATCCTTGCCCCTGAAACGCATGGGCTGATATTTGAATTTGGGGAAAAAGCGGTAGATGTTCTGGTGGTGGTAGCCCAAAGGCAGCGCATAGTCCACATTGTATTTGTCCGCATAGCCCACGACCGCAGCGGCTTGGAAAAGGTTGTTCCCCAATCTCCCGAGAAAATCACATGTAACCTTGAAGTTGAGTATCTGGTTGCTCATTATTCAAGCCTTTTGATTGATTCAACAATATCTGCGGCAACAATTAATATTGCCTTTTGATCTATAACATCTGAAAGAGATGTAATTTTATCTGTGAATGATATAAAGCCCTTTCCATCTACAGGCCATGTCAATCTTTCACATTCAATTTGTTCACTTGGTTTTGATTTGTAGATAATGAGGAATTTTGCCATGATTATTTTATTTTGAATTTTCTTATATCGTGTATTATCAAAGTCTTCAAACTGTCATTGTTCTCTTTAACCCTAGTATCGGTCGAGTCCACTTCTTTGGTCTTGTTAGGTGCGTTATAGGTCAATGCTTTCTTCTTGTTCTCGGTATAAAGATGATAGCCATTGCACTCCTCACAGAAATAAGCACGTGACGGCAATCGGTTGGCCTTGAAAGTTCCGTTCCTGTCCTGATTGTCCTTCATCAGGCCTTTTATCGCCTCAATAGCATCGCGTGAAGTCAGATATATTGTTTTGCCGCAGATCATTGTTAAAGTCCTTTTGACCAATATTCCGCCCACAATATTTGTGCTTCAATATTCATTGGAACCCAATAGCCATTCGTCCCCAAATAGATTCTAAATCTTGGTTTCATTTTCCCAATCGTTTATAAAGTTCAAGGCTGTCACTATCCACCTTTGATTCAAGCCATTTCATTTCATAGTCCTTGAATGGAAAGTTCTGCCTGTGACCCATTCCACCACAAAGGCCAATCCCGTGCTTTATGCCTATGCACGGATTGTCTTTCATAAGTTTGTAATCCCTGTTCATCGCGTGCTTCCAAAGTTCTATATCCAAGAAAACAGTATCAGGCCGAGGCCATTTGAAACCATCGAGCGCGCTTATCTTGAATGCAGTCGTGAATAAACTAGAATGTTTCGGGTGTGTGGTCTTCTCCCAACTCTTGTTCTTTATGTGGTAGTAGATAGTATCCTGATAGCCTATGAAATCATGGTCGAAGGGTTGGAAATAACTTTCTGGATACCAGTCGTCATTCTCGACTATGAATGCTTTCTTGAAGCCCCAATGCTTTGCCCTTTCTATGCCTGTCTTTACCCTTTTGATGAGATCGAACTGTTTGTCGAACGGTGGATAATCCACATGGACGATGGCCAAATCAAATGGTAGATTAAACGAGCGCAATCTTTCAAGGCAATGCTTTGTGAACTCTGGACGGTCGCCCCGATCAGGGATTATAGCGCAGTATTCAGTCATTAGGATATTCTATTGGCTTCTTTAATAGATTTATCTAAAAATTTCTTAAAAATTTTTAAGTCATTATCTTTTTGTATTCTCATTTCTTCTTCTGATAATACTTTTATTTTTATAAGGATTAAATCCTTTCCTGCTCCATTTTTTTCTTTTCATAAACTTCATAAACTGGCAGTTTCAAAATACTTGGCTCACTCGAATAGACCATAATGCCCCGATTCTTTAGTTGTTCGATAAGTTGGTTGTAGTTTCTGAGTTCGTTCACAAACCCAGTGTTACCACTGTGCCATATCTTGTGTGTCTTGAAGTCAACGCCCCACAATACTATCTCATCATATCCGAGGTTGTAGGCTATGGAAATGGCACAGAAAGGGCTTGTCCTTGAAGTCTGGAAATGGTTCTTCGGTGCTATATGTCCCTGCCATACATGGTAATCGAAGTAGATAAGGTTGTTGACCGAATACATAGGCTTTGTCCATTCACGGTAACATGAATAGACGGCCTCGCATTGTGTACGCTTGATTGTGGCCAGTCTATCGGCCTCGAACTCTTGTGGTGAATTCAACAGAACCAACCTTTGCAATTGGTGTCCCCATTTGAAAGCATCGTTGACCCCTATGTTGTCCCCTGAGCCATCCCACTTGGATGCGGAATCTCCACATGCTATAACATGGCAGAGCATGACTTTGATTTTAATTCAAAATATTTTGATATACCCGATGGTAGTTTTTGCACACAATCTTCCAATGAAATTGGACTCCATACAAACACTGAGGAAGGATCGGATATGTTTATATCTGAATCTATCCCTTTTACTTTGGTTGTGCCGAAATACTTATCTGTTGAAATATGAGCGATGAAACTATTGTCATCACACATTTTTATTTTAATCAAAATGGGTTCAATCATACTTTTTATTTCCCGTGTATTTTTTTGGTGTGGTGTGATAGCTGTGCCATTTTCTTAGTCCCGAATTTTTTACGGCCAATGTATGCCGCGAGGGCTCCTGGGTTTGTCGCGCCTTTTGCTGCTAGTTTGTTCTCAAGGTTTGCAAACCTTTTGCCAGTCCCTAATTTTGGTTTTGCCATAAACTTTGGATTTGATGGGACGAATGTAACAAAATCATTCCGAATATTTATGCGGCTTTGAAATAAATTCTGGGAACGCGGCCTCTATAAGATAGCGTACATTGTCGAAGAAGTGACGGCCTTCCTGTTGTGTTTTTATCAGATCTCCTTTGTCATCGACTGCGGCATAGATACAGTCCTTTATAGTTTCGCCACATTTTTCAAGTATCAGCACATTTGCATTCTGAAGCACTGAGTTACACAGTATCCTGCTATTAACATGGCTCTGGTTCTGGGTCGGTGTCAAAAGGTTCTTTTCTTGAAGTTGAAGTTTTTCTTTTATTATTTGGTAGTGGTTTATGTTACCGCTGACCATTGCCGAACGGTTCCTCCCTGTGGCATCACCGGTCACATCCATCTTGAAAATGAACTGCGGATACTTGCTTATTATCATGTCACAAATCTCGGGAGTGGAACCAGAGTTGAGCCTTATCTCATCGAATACAACCAATGATTTGTAGGTCGGTTGCTGGCTCACCAGGCAGGTCATCGGCTCCTTGTTGAAATCGAAACTTATCAATAGCCTTAGGTGCGGGTTTATCTCATACGATTTTGAAGTGTGCTTTTTTGAATCGAACGAATATAGGTATGGTTTGTCGTTGGCATCCACATATTCGGCCATGTATTCCTGACGGAAGGTAAGGTCGTCCAATTGTGATTTGGCTTCCTCTATTTCCTCACGGGCAATGTACGGGTTGTCGTAAGTGGTGAAATGGAAGAAAGCCCAGTTGTCGAATTTGCGGTGCTTCAGTTCAAGACGGTGAAAGTCATTATTCTTTCCCTTCGGCCTGCTAAGAATAAAAGAATCGCCCTGATAATCCGTGAGTGTAGGCCGAATGGTATTCTCCCATCCTTCGTAAAGATTATTGGTCTTAGCCGCCTCGTCAATGATTGCACGTTTGTACTTCCTGCCCTGACCACTATCAGGATTGTCCAATGACCAAAAATCGATAATTCCCTTACCATAAAGCTGAATCTGATGCAATTGTTCATCTTTTTTTTGGATTATGTTGCGATAGGTATACTTCAGGTCTTTCCATACTTCAGATAAGTCTTTATAGGTCGGAAACCATACACCGATAGGGAGGCCTTCTATGGCTGGGATGCACAGTTCTTCTATTAAGCTCGTCTTCCCCATCCTACGCCCACATCTCAAGTGGTTGAACCTCTTGGCGTTTTCCAAAATATGCTTTTGGGCTTTGTGTGGCTTTTTTAGGGTTATTTCGAGGTTCACCGAAATTTAATTTTGTGAGTTGTTTCTCCGCTCGGTGGACGGTTGGCATTTTTCGCGTTCAAAACAGAATAATATTCCGTTCATTCCTGCCTTTTTATGGTTATCACTACCTCGTTGTCCACTGTGACCGATTGCTTTGGCGCACCATAGCCACGGTCTAACAGGATTTGGGCAGCCCTGACATCCCCTTTTTTCAATGCCTGTTCGGCAAGTTTGGCCAGAATCTGTTTTATCTTGGAGTTGTCGTCTATCTCATCGCCCAATACTTCTGGCAGCAATTTGTCCAATGAGGGCAGTTTTTTGGGTCTTCCGTGGGGGTTTAGAGTTTCCCCCTTCTTCATTTTCCTTCCATCGTGCGGGAATGCCATGTCCTTTGTCTGTTTAGTGTCTGTAACATTATGTTAAGTAGAATGTGAAATTACGCTTTTTTTGTTAAATTTGCCATGCTTGCCCGATCGTGGGTATCTAAGACCTTAGAAAAGCCCTGTTCCTTGAATGGTTCGGGGCTTTTGATTTAAAAAAACCGCCTGCCTGATGGCGGTCACCAAAAACTAAACCTTGTAAACCAAAACGAATGAAAACACCTAATCATCACTGCTAGAACGTTTTCAGGCAATTGTCTTTTATGATAATCCTTCAAAATCGTGATTTTTCATATTGTTTATGTTAACTCCTCACCCGTGAGAGAGAAAAACAAGTTCTGTAACTGGTGGACATATTTAATTTTTTCTAGAATCCAAACGAATCCAGAATTTTTACTTTGAACAGCTATTATCCTACCATCATACCGCATTTCTCTTTGGGAATCAATTTCTTTAGTTAAATAAACTTGACTAGCTTTTTGGTCTTCAAACCCGAACTTCAGCAACCACTCCTCGGTGAGGGGAATTCCAGTATATAAATCATCATTCCAATAATAAAAAGTTTCATTGATTGCCATAAAAATATTGCCATCGAATCGTTGAGCTTCATAAATGCTTCCCGATAAAGGAGCAACTGATGTAACCCAATTCCCTATCCTGAGTTCGCTGGCCTTCATTTTATTAAAAAAAAAGTGGTAAATGGCTATCATAAAAGCATTGATGACAAGACTGACAACAACAGCTATTTTAATTATTTTTTCTTCCTCTTCAGATTTCATGACAAATTGAAGTTGAATTCACGAGCCAATGCTTTTTCAATCTTATAATTTATAGAACGGTCGTCTTTCTTTGCCGACTTCCCTATCTTGGCCATCAAATCCTTGTCCAGATAAAGGCTGAATTTGGCCTTGTTTGTGGGTTTTCTAGCTGTTTTTTCCATACTTTTACTAACGTTGGGGTAAACTTATGTAATTTAATTGAATTTAGAGTTATGGACGGTCATAAATATTTTAAAAATATTTTCACGAATCGCTTGGTATTGGTTTAAATTGGTTTACCTTTGATTCATAATCAAGCAGAACAAAAACCAAACAGTTATGAAACATACAAAAGGACCTTGGATAATTACAGAAGAAGGATTTATATCACAAGAATGTGAAGAGACGAATTTAATCGCTTCCCCTCATTGCAGTAAAAATATTGATGAAGATGAACGAGAAGCCAACGCGAAACTAATCGCGGCTGCCCCCGAACTTCTTGAGGCTTTGAAAAAAGCATTGCCTTATGTGAGTGAATTTCCGAATACAAAGGAAAATAATCAAATAATGGAATTAATTGAATCCACTATCTCTAAAGCCGAAACATTATGAAAACCTATACTTTCGCATACGCTAATAGTCGCATTTCGGTACGTGCCAATAATATATTTTCTGCCGAATGGATTGCTGGTGTTTATGGCAGACTGACTTTAATCTCTATAACGAAATGAATATGAACCCACTACAAGCCACATGGACAGACCCAAGAAAGCCCTTGCCAAAGTCGGGGTATGGGATACTCAAAGCTGAAATTTTCGTCTTCGATTTGGGTATTGAAAAATACCTCGCCTATGAATATGCAGAGACCGTCAATGGCATGGAAGTATGGGTCGAGAAACCAACTTTAAGGAATATGTCCGCTATGGAAGAGGATGTTAGGAACTCACTGAAAAAAGAACTTGGGTTCAAATTCGATATGCTCAATTTTATAGACTAAATAAAAATATCAAACCGATTTACATTATGAGCAAAATAGCAGAAGAATTATTAAAAGATATTGAATCCAATCCTGATTCTTGGACTAACCATGATGGTCATGGTATAAAGAAAGGCAATGTAATAATTTCACAATATGGTAACTCAGCATTATTATCAATTATCGATATTGAAATAAATGGAAAGGAAGTTAGGGCATTGACATACATGGATAAATATAAGCTGGAAAAAGCAATTACAAAATGGTACAGGACTGTTGGGCTAAAAACTTTCGTTAAATGAAACGCATCTACTACTTCAATGATTTCTTCGAGGCCAAAGGGTTCTCCCTATTATGGGAGGGTGAACTATCACTAGAGTTCATGAAGGTAAATTCCTATTGGAAGGTCAAAATATAAAACTATGGAAACCAAGACACCACAATTGCCGAAGGTCACAAAACCATTTGAAATAAAACTGCCAACGTTGGCCGAACTGTTTGACGAACAATTGGAAGTCGCTGGCAAAAGTGAAGGATTGAACGCTATACTCAATGTAGCACCTCCTGAAAAATGGGTGAAGGTTCATCCGATGATAACCAACTACCAATACCTTCCCATCGACAAAGTGGAATATCTTTTAAGGAAGATTTTCAAGACTTATCGGATAGAGATTATCAGGGAGGGGACTTCGTTCAATGGTGTGTATGTGGTGGCGCGGGTGCATTATCTAAACCCAGCCACGGGACAGATGGACTTCCACGATGGGATTGGTGCTTGCCAGTTGCAGACAAAAAAGGGGACGAGCCCAGCGGATATGATGAATATAAACCACGGGGCAATTTCAATGGCATTCCCGATAGCCAAGACGATGGCCATAAAGGATGCTTGCGACCATTTCGGGAACATATTCGGGGCAAATCTGAACCGAAAAGATACGCTGCAATTTCAGCCAGACTTGGAGATAATCGACAGGGTAGAAAAAAGAAAACAACTTTTGGAACAAAAATCAAATGGCCATGTTTGACGATTTCAAATTCCATCCCTCCTCGCTCGGTCTGATAATGACCGAGAGCAGGACTAAAGAGGATTTCGGGGAGACATGCAAATCCCATCTTCTTGAATGCTATGTGAACAAAAAATATGGTAGGACAAGGGATATAACCAACAAGTTCATCGAGAAGGGATTGCTTGCCGAGGAGGATTCCATAGACCTTTATACTTTGGTAAAGGACAAACTATATATCAAGAACACGGAACTCATCCAGAACGATTTCTTTGTCGGAACCCCTGATTTGTTCGAGGGCGAAAGCATAATGAAAGCCTCGGTTATTATCGATTTGAAAACATCGTGGGACATATTCACTTTCTTTCAGTCGATTCACAAACCGATGGACAATAAATATTATTGGCAATTACAGGCATACATGGACTTGACGGGCGCGGTTGAATCGAGGCTAGTCTATTGTCTGGTGAACACCCCTTATAAACTTGTTGAAGATGAAAAGAAAAAACTCACTTGGACTATGGGAGTTATAGACCCCGAAGAGGACAAGGCCTATCAAGAGGCTTGCGAAAGGGTTGACAAAAATTCCAATTATGATGACATTCCAATTGAGGAAAAGTATATCGAGTTCATCATACCTCGCGACCAAGAGGCAATAGACAAGGCACACAAAAGGGTTTTAGATTGTCGGGAATTCTTAAATGCTTTGGTATGACTTATCTTTTATGCAATGTATGCGGCTCCAACAAAGTGGAGAATTCAGAACTGGGGCTTTGTGCCACGCACAACAAGGAGAGAAGGGACAAAGAAAATGTCAAACTGAAAATAGTCAAGCCCGTCAAAAAAGTCACTGAGAAAAGGGCGGACGAACTCACACATTACCCAAAGTTGAAAAAGGATTACCTACTTCACAAGATGGTATGTGAAATGAAATTCGATGGATGCACAGTAACATCAACGGACATCCATCACGTGTCAAAAAGCGCGGACAATTTTCTCAATACAAATACATGGGTCGGTTGCTGCCGTAACTGCCACGATTCATGCGAGAAATTGCCAGCCGAAGAGAGAAGACGACTTGGATATTTAACAGATTAAAAATATGGAAACACCAAAGATTTTACCAAAAGGAACAACACAAGAACAATGGGACAGATATGAAAGAGAAAGCAAAGAACATATCATCTATTGTAGAGGAGTAATGAAAGCTATAAACATACTTCAATGGCTATTGGAGCAAGATATACCTGTCAATAATTTATTGTACAGAATGAAATCAGAACATGATAAAATATTATTCATGGACGCTCCAGATGAACCAGGTTATTACAGGGCAAACAATGATTAAAAATTAACAGACTAAACAAAAATAAATTATGAATCCAAAAATTGAAGAAATCGTCATTGATGGTAAGACCTATGTTCCTAAGGGTAGCGAACAGCAATTCGCTGAAAAAGTGGACAACATGCCTTTTGTTCTTATCCGAGGATATGGCTATGGCGATGGCTATGGATATTAAATTATAATCCTATGGCCAAATCATCATCAGGGGACACTAGCAAGATGCACGACTATGTTGCTCAGGGGATAAAGCTCTACGGTCGGGAGGGATGGACAACCTCCGAGATAAAAAGGAAGAACGGAACGGTTACGGTGAAAATCAAAACAGCAAAATTATGAATAAATACTTTTTGTATTCCATTGGCTTATGCTTATTCGCATTTGCTGATATATGGGTATTCAATCATTTGAATGTATGGATAGCAATTGGCTCTCCTATACTTTTATTATTAATCATTTTAAACTTAAACAAAAAACAAAAATGAAAAATTCAATTCTAATCATCTGTATCATTATTCTTTGTTCATGTGAACGAGTCGCTCCGAATTATTATGGAGTACTCATGGAAAGTTATGGTAAAAATGGTAAATCAGATTATTCAAGACAACAAGGAAAAGTAAATGTTATGGCCCCTGGAACTGAATTGTTTCAGGTTCCAGCTTTTGAACAAAGGGCAAATTTTGGTGACCAGATTTTAAAATTGAAGGCGGCTGATAATACCGAATTTACAGCTAAACCTTTATATAGTTATAAGGTAATCGAAACAAGAACTATTGATGTTGTATTCCAAAATGCACGTTTAGGTTCTGGTGATGATTTTATGAAAAATCTTGAAGACAATATACTTGAGCCTCACATCTATGATTTGATAAAAGAGGAAAGCAGAAAATATCCTACGGATACATTGATGGCCAATGGTGGTTCACTCAAATTTGAACATAGGGTTGAAGATTTAGTGAAGAAATCATTTGAGGAAAAAGGATTGGAGCTGATAACATTCAGCGCAAATCTTGGATTCAGCGAAAAGGTCACATCAAAAATCGATTCCAGAAATGAAGTTAATACGAATGTAAGTGTTCTTGAACAGCAAATCATTGAACAAAGAAAAAGAAATGAACTAGCAGAATTGAAAGCTCAGGAAAATATTATTCTTTCAAGAGGAATCACTCAACAATTATTGCAACAGCAGTTCATTGATAAATGGAATGGTTCTACTCCTTTATATGGAACAATGCCAATTTCATTATTCAAAAAAGAATAATTATGAGCCAGAACGAAGCCATACTAAACTACCTCAAGAAAGGGAAAAGCATCTCGCCCATGAAGGCATTGAAACTGTTCGGATGTTGGAGCCTCAGTTCGAGAATTTCCGATTTAATCAAGCAAAACCACAACATCAAATCAGAGTTTGTGCGGGACAAAAAAGCGAACAAGACATACGCCAAATATTTCATGCCATGAAAACACGAAAATTCTATTCCGATGGCAAAATAAGATACAGGGCAATAAAGAGCGAAGACCCTATTAAAATGTTCTATTATTCAAGCTCTGATATTTCCAAAATGCTTGCTGTGGAGACAAGGATAGTTCGTGCTTGGTCTAATGAATTTGGTATAAACCCGCATCGCGGAAATTTCAAGCCTCACTTGAGAAGATATACAAGAAGCATGGTTGCAAAATTGCATGTTATTTATAATCTTCTTATGATACATAAATATACTATTGAGGGTGCTCACCAAATATTGAGACAAAAAAAATCAATGCCATGAAACCTACCGAATACGAAATGAAACAGCTTCTAGAACAGGAGGCGCGATTGAGGAAATTCAAGGAGGCGAACTTCACACAATGCGGATATGATGAACCAGATGAAATGGTGAGCTTATGCATGGCTTTTTCGATACCAGTTTTCGGCCAGATTGTTTTGATAGGATGGCTATTGAAAGACCTCGCTGTGAAATGGTTCAGGATGCTTTTGATAACCCTCAATGCCTTCTGGTTGTATATGGTTGATATTTTCAGGAAACTAAAATAATTAAAACGATGAAAAAAACCGAATTAAAAAATTGTCCTGAATGGCTGATGCTTGCGGACACAAAAAATGAAGATGTTGAAATAACATCTTATGGTTGGATAATTTGGAATAGTGGCGATTTCCGTGGTGGCGATTTCCGTGGTGGCGATTTTCTTGGTGGCAATTTCCGTGGTGGCAATTTCCGTGGTGGCAATTTTCTTGGTGGCGATTTCCGTGGTGGCAATTTCCGTGGTGGCGATTTTCTTGGTGGCAATTTTCTTGGTGGCGATTTCCGTGGTGGCAATTTCCGTGGTGGCAATTTTCTTGGTGGCGATTTTCTTGGTGGCAATTTCCGTGGTGGCGATTTTCTTGGTGGCAATTTTCTTGGTGGCGATTTCCGTGGTGGCGATTTCCGTGGTGGCAATTTTCTTGGTGGCGATTTTCGTGGTGGCTTAATGATGCCACATTGTAAATGGATTTATGGCCAAGATTGCGAAGGCAATATAATAATTGGTTGCAAAAGAATGAAAGTTGAAGAATGGGAAAAATGGTTTGCTGGAACTGAAGAATTTGAAACCAAAAGAGGGACTGACCAATTCAAAAAGATTCAGGCTTGTTTCGAGGCGACAAAGACATTCATAAATTTTTTGAAATGAAAGACTATGAGAACACCTACACCGAGATAGCCCTGCTTGTATTTTGCGGGCTTGTGGTTCTGGCCTCCTTCTGTAGATTCATGTGGTATCTTTTCAATGTGATTTTTTTATGATTTCAGAAGCATACAACCGCGATTGCATGGAAGGTATGAAGGAATTTCCAGACAAATATTTTGAACTGGCTATTGTAGACCCGCCTTATGGAATTGGTGCTTCAGATTATAAGCGCGGAGGAACTAAAATGGGGAATAGTGCTGCTGTTTGTAAAGTTTATTTAAAAAAAGATTGGGATAGTGCAATACCAGAAGAATCCTATTTTATAGAATTGCAAAGGATTTCAAAAAATCAAATTATTTGGGGCGCTAACAATTTTGGACTTCCTCCTTCTACTTGTTGGATTGTTTGGGATAAAATGACTGCTCCTAATGGTTATGCTGATTGTGAATTGGCGTGGACATCTTTTGATAAGGCAGTAAGACAAATACGATTACAATGGAGTGGAATGCTGCAATATGATATGAAGAACAAAGAAGATCGTATTCACCCAACACAAAAGCCGATTGCCCTCTATAAATGGCTTCTAAAGAACTATGCCAAAGAAGGCGATAAGATACTGGATACCCATTTAGGAAGCGCCTCAAGCAGAATAGCGGCCTATGACATGGGGTTTGATTTCTGGGGCTATGAACTGGATAAAGACTATTTCGATGCCTCGGTGAAAAGGTTTGAAAATTTCAAATCTCAGTTGAAAATGTTTTGATTATTTTCCTTTATATTTGTTCATCAAAAAAAACGTATGTGCGGACGTTATCTAAAAATATTAATCGGGTTTCACATGGGGATGAGCGCACACTCTGAACCAGGTGAAGCCCTTTTTAATTTATGGACTATATAATTATTTGGCGTTCAAATTCACGGGAACCACATATTGACGTGGACAGTCACGGATTCAAGGAAACATATTCGACATTTGAATTGGCCGAACAGTCGGCCAAAGAAACAATGGAACGGGAAGGCGACCAAAGTCCGTGGTATTTCGGATATGAAATTTTTGAAAAATCCAATGGCTAAGGCTGATTTCTGTTTTACTTATTACGATGGCGATGCAGCTAGGGACATGGCGCACATGAACCGTTTGGAACGCGGTGCATATTCGGATATTGTGATAAGCCAGCGCAAGTTCGGACACCTTACAAGAGACCAGATAAAAAAAATTCTGGGGAAAGATTTTGATGATTGTTTTGGGGCGGTTGAACTTGTCCTAAAACGGGACGAAAAAGGACTGTTTTTTATTGAATGGTTGGAACAATCAGAAAAAAAGGCCAAAATACACTCCAAACGCCAATCTGATAAAAGAATCGGTAAGACCAAACAACAACCAAACAACAACCAAACAGAACCAAACGGTTTAAAAAAATTACCTTTAGAAGATGGAAATGAAGATGTAAATGAAATTGAAAGTATTTTATTAAATGGACTTGATGAAATCTATCTCGAACAGCAAAGGATGAAATGGAAACACATAGATTTCGATTTGGAAGTAAATTCATTCAAGGAAAAAGTGAGGGGCTCGCCAAATGATTATCGGGGACGGGATGCCTCAGGAATACGATTGGCCTTTCAATACCAACTCAGGAACGCAAAGAACAAATCAAATGGAACAATTAAATCAACAAAACTCGAACAGGACAGAAATAGGCTTTCCGAATCAATGCGTCTCATTACTGGCAAATCGGAGATATGACGAGCTTTCAAAGTCCATGCCGACATCGGTTGAAAAGGCTTTGGATGAACAGCCCGTATGCATGGTATTGAAAAAAGTGAACGTCAACAATGTTTATGAGTTCCTTGTCATTGAACTGAACAAACTGGCCATGCTTTTGAACATCGATAACAGATTGAACCTTCAGGCTCACCAGATGCCGTTTTTGGCCGAATCACTTGTGGATATGTTCCCAAACGAATCGCTGGCGGATTTTACGCTTTGTTTCAAAAAGGGTGTCTTGGGGAAATACGGGGATATTTTCAGGCTCGATGGGGCCGTGATAATGGGATGGATGGAAAAATACCTAGAAGAAAAATACCATACACTCGAAACAAGGCTGAAAAAGGAGAAAAAGGAGTTTGAAGATACTTTGCCCACAGAGGCCGATTTAAAGGCCTACAACGAACGTATGGAAAAATGGAAGGAAAGCATAGGCCACATTGAGAAAGTGGCTGATAACTCAAAAGAAAACGATTTCCATAGGTCTAAATTGAAATACACTCCATTGCCTCAAGAAGAAATTGAAAAAAAGCAGCTTCACTTGGAATGGATAAGGGAAAATTTCGATGCGATAACAGGGAAACCAAAACCTGATTTCATTCCCGAATCTGACTGGCTAAAGAACAAACAACAATGAACTGAAACAATGTGGATAATCCCATCAAATCACCGACTATACTCAGCCTTTGCACAGGAATGCGTGGCCTCGAAAGAGGAATTGAGCGTGCTATCGGGGAAATTAGAACAGAGATTATTTTGGAAATCGAAGCCTTTGTCATTGAAAACTTGGTGCAACAAATGGAACAAGGTATATTGGCTCCCTCACTTATTTTCACGGACATTAAAAGTTTCGATCCCAGACCATTTGCTGGAAGGATTGATGGAATTACGGGAGGATTTCCTTGCCAACCCTTCTCAATTGCCGGAAAACAACTTGGAAAAGAAGACCCAAGACATTTGTGGCCATATATCGGAAAAGGAGAAAACTCAATCGTGGGAACAATTAGACCTTTATGGGCATTCTTCGAAAATGTCACAGGTTTGCTCGAACTCGGATATAGGGAAGTCAAACAGGACTTGGAATCGCTTGGTTACAAAGTTGAAGAGGGAATATTCTCTGCGGAAGAAGTTGGTGCGCCTCACCAGAGAAAGAGACTGTTCATCCTTGCAGTCAGAAGGGATTGGCTTACAACACTGGACAACACCTACAGGAAGCGATGGGATGATGAGCAAAAAAGATTTGTCAAAACTGATATTGACGAAGAACGGAACTTGGAGGTATGTGGCAGAGAATGGAGTAACAAGCAATGCGGGACTTTCGAACCAAGTACATCCAGAATTGAATTGGCCGACTGCTACTATCAATGGCAACCACAACCGAAAAGGAGCATCAAAGAAATCGGGGAACGGGCTTTCAACGGAAGTGAACAACTGGGCAACTCCAAGAGCCTTCATGTTCAAGGACGCAAAGGAGGACAGGGGCAAATCGAATCTTGGCGAACAGGTGATGGGGAAGATGAACTGGGCAACCCCGAACACAATGAACCCCAAAACAGAGAAAGCCTTGTTGAAGGAAGTGACCGAGACAAGACCAGGCAGAACGATGCTATCGAATTTGAGGGATCAGGTGAACTCATGGCCAACACCTGCCAGTTCAATGTACAAAGGATCGAGCGAAGGAGCACAGACACGCAAGAACGGACAGAATCGGGAGAACGACAGATTGGATCACAAAGTATTCGTGACCGATGGCCAGCGCGTCCAGGGCAACCACAGTTCGAATGGGAAGAACCCCGTGTTGAATCCCGCTTGGGTTTTTCAGTTGATGGGTACAACTATAGAGAAGACCTTCTTCGCATGGCGGGAAATGCCGTTGTTCCGCAACAGGCAGAACTCGCATGGATAACATTATGGAACAAGATTTATGAACGCACTCCCTCTCTTGACTAATTAAAAAACACCCACAGAATATGGCAACGATAAATTATATCACACTTCGAGTACCTGAAATACTTTTCAAGAACATTGAACTTATACAATCTACGCCAACATTCAAGGTTTATAGATACTATAGACAGAAGGGAATAATTTTCAGATTACCACATGGACTTAAACCAGAAATGCTTTGCCATGTTTTCCTTGAGCATGAAATAAATTTCTCTAACACTTTAAAGACTGGCACTTTAACATTAAAGGTTCAATGCACTTTCGTTCCTGTCCACATGGGAGTATTCAGTGGGTTCAAGGAACTCAAAGGAAGATACCATACACGTTGGGTAGATGAAGGCGATTATGATTCTGAGGAGGAAACTTTTGTGCCTGATTATCAATCATCAGAAAATGAAATCTATGTAGCTCCACTTCCTATAGGAGTGCGTTCCAATCTTGGTGATTATTTGAATGAAATACTTTTCGATAAAGTAGATGATGTAAACATCCTGCATGACTATGCGGTAAATCTAGGATGTCAAAAAGATACGGTAAGAAAGGCTACTTATATCGCTTCACCAGAATTACATTCTAAACTCCCAAGTAAAGAAACCAAGAAAAAACATTTGGTATGGCAAGATTTTTTCGCTTCGGCTGAGAATGGTGATGTGAATCTTCTTCCAACTAAAAATCAATTGACTCTTGACTATTAAACAAAACAAGGAATGAAAACACACACAGAAAAAGAAATTCAAATCATGAGGCTTGCGCTTGGGTTATCAGGCTTGCCTTGCAATGAAGCGACAGCCGAAACAATTCTACTTGTGGTATCAGAAATGGAAAGATTAGGGAATAAATTTTCATTACAGGAAGCCTCATCAATAGAATATCACATTTTGAGAAAATACAATCGAAATAAAATTCATGTTGATGTGAAAAAGAAAAAGGCTAAACGATAACTTATGACCAACCGAGAGAAGGCATACTTCAGGATAATAACGGGATGGACTTTAGAAGAAGCTAAAGGGGTGCTTGGAGATATGATGGAAGAACAATTGAAAAAGCAATTTCAAAAAGCCAAAGATTGTGCAGCAGAGGAGGAAAGGATGATAAGAGAGGCGTTCTTTAAAGGATTCGGTTCCTGTGTTTCTTTCAATAAAGGATTAGACCAAAAAAATGCACTTGACGACTATCTTAAAACAATCAAAGAATGAAAAAAGGAAAAAGATATTTAATTCAAAGAATGCATAGTAGGCATCTCCAAGAAGTGAAATGCCTAGAAATTAGTGAAACTTCCTACAAATTAAAATGGGAATCTGGTGGAACAACTTGGGAAGATAAATCCTGTTTCTCAAAAAATGCACTTTATTCAAATGAATATAGAATCATCGAAGAACTCTCTTAACCATTAAAGGATAAAGACTATGAAAACACAAGCATCAAAAAATTATTCAGACACAGCAGATGAATTGGTAATGAGGTTCAAAAAAATTCTAGATGAAAAACCAGAATTGAAAACAGAAACCAATGCGTTTGAATTTTTCAAGCATGGTCTTGATGTTAAAGACCTACAACCAAGTTTATTTCAAGCACAACGGGCATTAGTTAAAGCTAAATCTCTTAACCCCTAACCATCATGGACAATAAAAAGAAAGCAGAGGAAGCGGCAAACGCTTGGTGTAAAGAATCACAAAAAAGATATGGATATATAAATCCTGCTTCGGCTTATCTCGAAGGTATATCTGAATTTCAATCCGCCCTTATAGGGGAACTGGAGAAAGAGAAAGAGGAATACATTTATCAGAGAGATGGCTGGCAAGAAAATTCTAAAAATTGGGAGGCTTACGATTTAGTAGTAAGGACTTGTGAAAAGCATATCGAATTAGTAAAGACAACCACTCCTAAAACAAAATAGAACCTCACCATCTAAACCAGAAACAAAATGACACCGAAGGAAAAAGCGACAGATGGTTGGATTGCAACATTGCCACTCAGACTAATTGCAGCATTTGAATGTCTTTTTTGTTCACGATTCAGTCTTATAACCTATAATAAGGATTTTAGCAAAACATCGACTACAAACGTTAATACAATTACAAAATGAACATAACAAACCCCAAAGCAATCTTCATTGATGGTGTATGGTGCATAGTGGATGCGCCTGAAAGACCAGATGATAATTATAATCTATCTCGTGAAGCCGTTCCCAAAGCCACAAGATGGAAGGTGAAGGAGCAGGAAGAAATTGAACATGAGGTGTTTTTAAGTGATGTTATTTCTTTGCATAAAAGATATGAAGATTGGCAACCAGAGGAAGGCAGAGTGTATGATTTGCCAGCAGGTAAACTTAAATTTGATTGGGGAGAATTACATGAAAATACTTATCCCGAAATATTGTTCATCCCTGAAGAAGAGGTGAAAGACACCAAACCATTCTTAGATGAAAAGTTTACGGATAATGGAGCACATGATTACTGGTCTTTGATAGACCCGATTACAGGCAAAGAATTATGGAATGATGCAGAAGGGGCAAAGGAAACTAAACTGATTTTCGCAAAAGAGATACTCTTAAAGCTATGGGGTGCAAGAGTTCCTAAAATAGACCAAGTTATTACAGAAGATGAAATTTGGTTGATGAATTATTTGGACAACTATAACATAACTCGAAAGACATTATGAAAACTTTAGAACAAGTGAAAGATAAAGTAGCGAAAGAATAGGGTTACAAAAGCTGGGAAGTCCTAAGAGTCTCACACACTACGACATTCGGTAAACATGATATTTATTGGAATGATGTCGTAGAACTTTATGCTAACTCTAAAGTAGTAGAAGCGAAAGCTAGAATATTAGAAGAAAAAGTTATTGCTTGGTCTGAAGGATTTGCAAATGGAGATAAATATTTTCGTAATGGAAGAATTGACCATCCCTCTAACCCCTACACCAAAGAGGTTGAAACAAAGCAAGAATGATATGATAACAATACCTATTTGGCTTTTTATCTGGTTGTGTAGTTCCTCTTCCCTTTTAGTACTTATTACAAGCATTGAATATTTTAATAATCGAAAAAATCCCAACCCATGAACACTACAAAAGAAAACACCCCTGAGCTACCAAAGGAAACAGTAGAGAGGATTGAAGATGAAGGTCGTAAGTTTGCTAATGTCCGTGAATATCGAGGACATCAAATAGATGTAGACCATGCCTATAAATCTGGTGCTAAGTCCGAAGCCATCCGTAACCTGAAAGAGAAAGAGAAACTACTTGGACGTATCAAGCAGTTGGAAGAAGCATTGAAAAAATGGTATGAAATCGCTATTGATGATGAACAAGTATTTAGTATTTATAAACTAGCAGAAGAGTTTGAGTCACTTCTAAATACAAAGAAATGAACTATTTCTTGCCATGCTTCAGTTCCATGTGTTTGTCATAGGAACGTGAAGCGGAATAACCCAAATAACCAGTGCCAAATAATGCCCACATACTATCGGGTATTGCCCCAAGCCATGACTTGAAACCGTTGGCAATGTTCACCGCTACCTGAGGATTAATGGAAGTCAATATTCCCATAGGAATGGAGGCAAGTATAATCAGGTACATTACATAAAGGAACGAAGGCCGAGCCCTGCTTGTCCATTTGTCTGTGCTCTGTGCTTCGGCAACTATCGCGCTTTTGGCCATATCCAGTTCGGCCATATCCATTGCCTGAAGTTCCTTTTGCATCTCCAATTGGAACTGTTCCTTTTGTGCCGCATCTGGAAAAATTTTGTCAGCAACTTTTGCAATCAATCCATTTACTGTTTTTGCAACTACATCTGTTATCGGATTGCCCATATCATTTCGTCAAATAGTTCTCATCTCTTATTTCAAGAAATACCTTTCCGCCTTCATCGAGTATCGGATAGGCTTTCGAGTAGAATCTTTTTACAGCCTCTATACTGCGCGAACCGATATAGCCCGCATCGGTTGTATTGTTCCCGATGGTATCGTCCAATAGTATGCAACCCTCTGTATCCTTTTCACCATATCCAACATGGATTAGTATTCCCGAAAAACCCTGCACATTGGTGACCTCTATCGGATATACAAACCAGTTGTCACCATTGAGATTGTATTTTGCCCTGTGCCTTGATACCCAGTCATTTTCGACTTTCAGTATCTTCAGTTCATAAATACCCGATGGAATTCTGGTCTCCCCAGCGACCTTTACCTTTCGGTACTCGTCCTCAATCGTATGGCAGAAGAAATTGGAACCAGAATCGGTCTTTTCCAAAAACAACCCTTGTGTCGAACCGTTGTTCTCCAAGACCATCGAATATCGTTGCAGTATAAAGTTCATAAATCTTTAGTCCTTTCATGGAACGTTGCATTCAGTCCTTTTTGTTCCTCGACAAAAGAATGGAAGTCCGTCCTGATAATACGCACATCGTCCTTGATGGAATTTATCTGGCTCAATATGAAACCGAAAATCACACTCACCAACACACCGCAAAGGCCTATGACAAGTATCAAGGTATAGTCCGCACTTACCGCCCCGTCCTTAGTTATCGCCTCTGCCAGTAGAATTAATGAGCTCATATATGTAATTTTTCAGTTTCTCAATTTCGTCCTTAAGCCTTGATATGACCGCCCTCAGATATACCACCGCAGTCCAAAGGAAGGCGATGATGAGCACGAGCACCAAAACGAAAAGACCAAACCCAAAATCAGTCATATAGTGTTGCTTTTAACAACACTAAACCTAACAAAACAAAAACAACCGTGTCGTAGCTTATGGGATAATCACCTATATGAAAATAACTGGTGTTGCACCTGAGCACAAAGTCCACCATTTTGAAACTGATTATCCATGCCACGATTTTCATTTCTTTTGGCCTCTCCGTTTCTTGACTTACCAACGTCCATATGAACGCTATCGGCACTATCTGTATGCAGATGTTCCAGAGATAAATCGGCCAGATCATCTTTATGTCGCTGAAAGGAAAAAGTGCATATTCCTTGAACCCATCCCCGTGTATCTTGGAGAAGGCCGCCCAAACGAGCGAGGCAAGGAATATTATCAAGAGTCTTTTCAAGGACAGACTATTTTCCAAGTACCATCAGGGTTCTGTGTGCATACACACCCCGTTTGACATTGGGGTACGTCTTCTGCGATTACCTTGTGATTTTGGTGCGGATAGTGAACCCCACCTCCATGAAGGAAATGCTCACCGTTCCAGAATGATGTGTAAAGGTTGCCGTTCTCATCGGCAAGCCAATAATGCCCTGTTTTCAAATTATCCATAGTATTACCATTTTTTGCGTGTATTGAGTTTGTTTATGATTGCCGCGATTATCAAATAGGTCAATTGCAAAGCCCCAGTTGTACCAGCTGTTCCGAACCCTGGAATCTGGTTCACGAAGAACCCCTGCCAGTATTGTAGTTCTGGTATCGCCCCCACTTGGTCGCTAGTTGTTATGTTCCCTGACGCATCGGTGTATTTCCCCGAAGTTGTATAACTGATAGTCCTGTCCTGATATATGTTCAAAAGTTGCGCCTGTTGGTCAGCGGAAAGTGTTGCGTTCGCGATTATATCATCGGTGACCTTTGCACCATAGGAACCCGCGTTGTTCACATAAAATGAAATCGTGACGGTCAGGTAAAAATCCTTCGCCACGTTTATGGAAAAATCCAATACCGTTGCCTTCATCTTCACATTCGCTCCAAGATATTGAAGTGATGCATTGTCGCTAAGGTTTATGACATTGGGTGAATTGTCGAGTGCCATATCTTATTTTTTTTGTTTCTTCATCATCTCTATAACCTGACCTTTTATGCCCACTTGCGAGAACCATGTATTGAACTGTATCTTGTCGTTCGTCCCGTAAATCTCTATCCAAGTAATCAATAATTCAAAATCAATATCATCTATTTCAAGGATGCCAGTCCTGTAAAGTTGCTCCGACCAAATCTTGAACTTCAGGTTCTTTTCGTTCGAATGGAACATACAAATGGCCAAGCATTTCCCCATTTCGTTCATATCGATGACCTCTTTGGTCGGCTTGCCGTTCTTGTCCTTCACATAACGGTCAAAATCCTTTCCCGCTAGGTTCTTGAATTGGTGGTTTAGGTTTATCTTCATGGATGTAAAATTAACTCCAATTGCCCACGGTTGTTACAGTATTGTTACCGATTGGGTAAATCTTGAACCAAGAGTCCGTTCCCACAATGGGGCTGACGGGCCCAGCAACGGTTGTGAAACTTATCTGCGGTATCAATGTTCCGCCTGTGGCTATCCTGACAATGCCTTTTATAAAACAACCGCCCAATGTACTTGTATTTGCAGCAAACAAAGCTGTATTCGATGCGGTGTTATCGGTAGTCTGGGTGCCAGAACCAGCGGAAAGATTTGTTGATTTGCTGGCCAATGACTTCCAATATTGAGAAGTCAACACGGCTGTGCCACCGAAACCAAAACCAAAGGAACCGCTCGAGGCCGATAGGGATGTGACCGTGAACATACACTCGAAATAATAACTTGTGGTCGAAGCCAGTGTCACAGCGCCGTTGGATGTTGAATTGAAAAGTTTCTGCGCCCCCGTCTGGCTCACCAATGTATAGGGGCTCGTCAGTGTGATGAACTGTTCCGCAAGTTCCACACCCCTTTCGCCAGTGGCATGGGTATAGTATTTCATGCCTATAGAATCCACCTCGTTCATTCCGACAGTAGGAGAAGTGGTAAGGTTTGCACCAGAGGCCTTCCAAAGCAATGGTGCTGCAGATGTAGTATTTGCCGAAAGATTGACAGTGGAGCCAAATGTGGATGTGCCAGAGGCATTTACCGTGAAGGCATCGGATGAACCGCTGTTGACCACGAAATGTATCGGCTTGTTGCCATAAGTGCCGATTACCAAATCCGTTGTGGCCGAGGCAAGGTAAACATATCCCGCTTGGCTGAAAATACTTGTCCCAGTGAACCCGCTCGAATTTATGCCGAACTCCCCGAAATTAGTGCTTGCCGTCCCCTGGTCGTTGCTCACATTCCAGTTTGCCGAGGCTGTATTACCGTTTGAGGTGTTCTGTAGTATTATCTGGTTGTAGTTGTTGACCGAACTTTGGAAGGAAGCCAGTATGTTCACATCGGAATAGCCCAATGTCCCAGTGGTAAGAGTTCCAGTATAAGCGGGACTTGCAACGTTAAGTTTAGTATTGAGCGCGTTCTGTAGGTCGGTCTGGTTTGAGAGAGTGCCTGTTCCCTGTCCCCATATAAATGAACCTCCTCCGCCACTTGAATATATTGGTATATTCAATATGCCAGCTAAAAATGTTGCCGCACCACTCGTTCCATTAGTGGTAAGTGTGAACCCGCTCGAATGCGCATTGAAATATGCAAGTGTCAAAGCATCTTGGGCGAGTGTCGGGTCTGCGATGTTATTTATCTGCGAACCGCCACCATCATTTCCGCTTGCAAGCACCTCGGCAAGTGTGGGTGTTCCCCTCTGTGTGGTCACCGATGTGCCTCCGCTTGGTGTCCTTACCTTTGTCATATCTGTGCCACCCCCTCGAACAAAAGTTTTACCTGTCCTTCGATTGAATATACTTCATACCATGCCGTTCGCGGTGTCCTCTGTATCACTATGCTCGGTGAACTGCCTGAATCGTTTAGGTATATGAAATTGTTTCGAGGGCTCGAAAAGCTCAATGGTATCAATGTCAGCAATGCCCCGTTCTTTTTTGCCAGCAGTTTGAAATAAACCCCAGTGGAGTTGCTGAAATTGTAGGCCGACCCGTCATCATTGAGTATCTCGAAATCGAAATTGATTATCGGATACCCCTTGTAGAATTCAAGGTCAAGCCTAGCCCCGTTGTTCACTGTCACAAGTGCCATATCAGCATTTTATGAAATCGATGTCGTATTCTATTGCATAGATGTTCCATGCAAGCCTGTGTTTTTCATAGTCACCGCCCCCGAACTCGGTCTTGTATACCGCTTCATGGTCGGCTATTATCGTTGTGTTGTTCTCTATATCGACCAATTTATAACCATCCAAGTCAAGCCATTCTGGTATCGCATTCACATAATCGAATACGTATTCCTCTGTGAACTCATCTACCTTGTAGGCCAGTACATTCCTTATCCTTGATTTGAATACATTGTTCATCTTGTTGCCCCACATGAAAGCCTCTGGCTGTGGCGCGGCCGAACTAAGCAACCTGTAATAGGCAATGCCGAGGAAATTGTCATCTATGGATACCTGTTTTCTGTCATTAATGGTAACTGGGAACGGTTGTGTCCCCTTTATTGCCAGTTCGCACAGGCCGAAGAACTTTATTCCATCGCAGGGGATGGTATCGAGTATCGATTGGTCTATATTTTCACAAATATCCGTCAAGTGCCGTTGTCAGTATGTTTATCAGTACCGTGTCCTCCTCATCGCTGTCATCGAAAATATTTTTTTTGTACTTGGCCTCCATCCATTCGGATTTGTCATGGTTCGTATCGTTTGAGAAACCAAGACCCCATTGGTTGTTGCCCAGCACGGACATATTGTAGTCCATCATCATCTGGTCGGTGTTACGCAAAATCACAAACCCTGGGTTCTTCCCTATCAATGATTTGTATTCCGAATAACCGCCCTTGAAGTAGGTCTTCCCAGTGTTCTGTGCCTGTTGTTTCTTGGATATGCTCTCTGGCTTTGTGCCGTAGGTGCCTATCCTTGAACCATCAGCCGCCTGCCCGTTCTGGAATATCCTCCTTTTCTGCAATGCCAGCACCGTTGTCAGTGCCGTCCTCATGCCCTTGTCCGATGCCAACAGCCTGTTAAGGTTGTTTATCTCATCGTCCCAGGTCATTTCTTGGTACCCCTGCCGCCCTTTTTGCCGCCACAGTTGCACGCTTTGTTCAATCCTTCAAAATCTATTTTCATGGTAACATTGGTTTTGCCGATACTGCGCTCTTGCACTCGAAGCATACATTATCCTCGGTCATCTTTAGGTTGTTGACCGACATCTTCAAGTGCGAGTCGTATTCCCCCTGATAAAGTTCCATAAGTTCCTTAGCCCTGTCACTGGTGAGTGTCGTCCATCGGTTGAACCTGTCGGATGCTATACGCTCGACCATCAATTCGACACCTACCCTCCACCACAACGCTACCTTAAAGATATTGATATTCTGGCAAATGAACTTCTCTATGGAGCAGATAATATTGAACACAACGTTCAGACCGCCCCCGTTCACTTGGAACACGGAGCATGAATATTCCCCTCCCTCGGCACCATAACGGTATCCGCTGAAAAAACAGGGATAGGAGCATTCGAGCTTGTTGAAGGCATAATATGAATAGTTGTTGAAATATCTGTTCTCGGTCTGCCTCAAACTGAGTGTTGTGGAATTGTAACTTATGAAAATCTGTGTTGCCGCCTCGTACTCCTGATCCACATAGATCGTATTCAATCCTATTGCAAGGTTCGCGGTTATAGTCCCTAGTACCTGTCCGTTTATGTCCGTGTCATATACCGTGAAAACCGCACCGCTCACAACCGTGTTTGAATACACCTGAAGCGATGTGATGTACATACGCGAGTACTTTGACGAATAGAAATAAATCTGAAGGCCAGGGTTGGATGCAGTCACATTGGTGGTATCGAATTGTGAGGTTTCACGTGAAACCAGTTTCTTGTCGATATGGAACTTTCCCGCCAGTTGTGTGTGTACATCGCTGATGAAGTTTATCTTAGCCCGTGTGTAGATGTCCGACCAGCATTCGAGATAATCCGCCTGTTCATCCTTTGCTAAATTATCCAACAACGACAAGGTAACACCAGGCAGTAGGTTCGCATAGAGCGAACCCCTGCTTGATATTGTCTTGTCGGGTGAGATTATGCCGTCAAGGCATCCCATGATTAAGAACTTGTTGCCCTGAAGCCCCAAACACCTGTTACACCAGCAAGCTCATCGGTACATGATGAAGGCGAGCTCGAATCAACGCTGAACGAATCAGCTTGGATCACATTGAACAGTCCATAATAAACAGACTGTTGGTAAATCCATTGTTTCGCGCACTCGTCCCATTTGAAATCCAAGTCCCATTTGATCTGTGGATAGACTGGGTCTGGGATCACAACATGCTTGATGACCTCCGAAGTGATGTTGATGTTGGTGTTCTCGTTGAAGAACATCGCGTGCTGTACGCCTGGGGCGAACATGATGAAGCGGTTGGCCGCCAATGTCAAATTAACCGCCTGGTCGAGCATGAATGCCGTGCCGCTGTCAGCTATTGCAGATGCATATGGTGTTGCCTGGTTGCAACAAGCCCATTTGGCAAGCGAATAGAATGTCTGAAGGTTGCCCTGTCCGACAATGTAAGGTATTCCAGTGAACTCCATATTCTGGTAGTCCATCAAAATATCGTTGTAATTACCAGTCAAAGGGATTTTCTGCCCATTGGAATCCGATTTCAAGAGTGCCACATCCTGATAAACGCCACCACCAACTACAGTTCCGTCCTGTCTGTGGTTCTGGCCTATATTACCAGCGATGAGGCTCAACAATTGTGCGTCAAGCTGTTCGCGCAATGCACGCTGGTCGCTCATGAGGTATTCGTTCACGAATGACTGTGTATCCTGACAGATGGCCACCATCCTTTCGTTTGTGAAAGCACGTGGTGTCGTTGCCAAGCGTTTGTTTATTACCACCGTTGTTTCCTTCACATCGCTCATTTCAGCATTGTCGCAGAGTTTTGAGCTGAGTGCTGTAGAGCCAGTGAGAATTTCACAGGGCTTTGTGCGTTGTTTGTACAATACGCGTGCGCGTCTCATCTTGCCGTTGCCAGAAGAGATGAGGTCTGATGTCACACCACCGTTGTTGGGGTCAGTCAGTGCATCGAGTGTTCCCAATGCACGTGCAAGGCCGCCAGGGCCAGGATAATTCTTTTTTGCATAGTCTTTTGCTTGCGCCACGAATTTCTCGCACGCACCACCTATGTCTAGGTTGAAATTTGCCATTGATTTTTTTAGTTAGGGAGTGTCTTCACCCCGTTTGTCTGGATGGCGCGCATTTCCGCGAGTGTCATCTTGGAACGGTCTCCGACTTCTGGGATGTAGGTTTCCTTTGTCTCCTTTTCTGTTGTGCCGTTGGATACGGCCACGAACTGCTTGGTCTCCTTTTCGAGTAACTTGTCAATGGTCAGTTTCTCATTACCTTCGAATGCCTCCACCAGCGAGTCACCGACCTGTTGGAAGAGTTTTACGTTCCCTTTTTCGTCCAAAGCTACTTTGTAGCCTTTCTTTATGTTTGCGACCACGAGGTCGGCAATGTTCTCTTTTAGCGGTTTGTAGGCATCCGCGAAATTGTATGCGAGTGCCTTTGTCTTTATCGAACTGTTCACGAACACTTCGTTGAGTTTGTCGGCTTCAGATTTTAGCCGTGCCTCGTATGTGTCCGTCAATGTCTTTATCTCTTTTGTCTTTTCCTCCAAAATCTTGTTCGCATCTGCGTTCACCTTGCCCTTTGCCGTCTCTTGGATGGTATCCAAAGTGCCTTTCAGTCCAGCTTTTAGCAAATCCCATTTCTGGAACGATTGCGGCTCAGCGTTTATCTTGTCCACAAGTTCCTTGTCGTTCACGAACGGCAAAAAGTCCTTTATCTTCTGGTCGAATGTGTCATACGCTGATTTGTTGGATTTCTTCTGCAGTTCGGCCACGATGTTAGGGTCGTTCAATGCGCGATCCCGTGTCAAGTATGCGTTGTTCACCTCTGCGTTGAATGAATCTGGAATATCTATGTCGTTTAGTGTCGATGCCGCAAGTACCGTGTCGAGGTCTGCGTTCTTGATGTTGGCCTTTTCTGCAAGGCTCTTGAAAAAATCCTTTATCTTCATTTTCCTTTGCTTTTTGGTTTCTCTTCCTGCGCAGCCTTGAGCCTGTTGTTCTCCTCGCGCAATTTTATCACTTCATCTATCAACAACTGTGAATGAACTTCGGTTTGTGCGGGTTGTTGGAACGATGGTTGAGGCGATGTGTCGGTGGGTATGTCAACGTATTCAATGAATTCCAATGGGTTTTCTGGGTCGTCCGCAAGTACTTCAAAAACTTTTTCTGGGTATATTCTTTCTTCCCGTGTTTTAACTATCCTTGCCCTGACATCGAATTTTGACATATCCTTTTTGTTTAAATTGGGAACCGTTTCCCAAAACTACAAAAGTTTTTCAATTTGGCAAACTGTTTCTTTCTGGGACGTAATTTCCATTTGCAATGTTTCTGTCTATTGTATCTTGGTCTACAATTGAAATGTCAACAGGGATAAGGCTATGCTTGCAATTGTATCCACCACAGAATATGAAAATGCTCGATGATGTAGTCCCAGCAATCTTGCCTTGCCAATCCTCATCTGGCCACGCTTCCACTTCATTTTGATGAAAAAACATATCAGACCTTTCAAAACAGAATTCCCTTGAATCTTTTGTTGTACCTCCTGAATAAAGATAGAACTCAAGTCCCAGATCATCAGTCACAGATTGCTGGTATGCTCTTGAATATTGGAAAAGTGTATCGTTCAATATGCCGCGCGAATAGCGCAAAAGTTTTCCCTCGGTTTCTTCCCCGATTATATTGCTGCGCAACTGTTCTAGGAACCCCGAATAACTCCCACCAGAATTTATGTTCTGTGAAATGATGTTCATCAATGGGTTCTTTATGTTCACCTTCAGCCCATCGTTGAGTATGGAATCCTCCAATGTCTTTATCGTCTGGTTCTGCAAAGAGGTTATGAACGCCCTGTTGGGTTTGAACAAATCCGATATGCTCGAAAAATAATCTTGGTTTGCCAAATCCAGTTGTGTGAACGTTCCAACGAATTCGTTGACGGCGTCATTGTATCCCGATTGGTTCAATGTCTGGTTGAATACCTGTGATGATTTGTTGAACAGTGCGCGGTTGTTGGCGTTGTTGAGTATGTACCCGTTCTCATCAACTTCGAGTTTCTTGAACAGGTCTATCAGGTTTTCGTAAAGGTCTTGCTGTGTTGCCCTGATGGAAATGAAGAACCTGTTGTCCGCGCCCTCGATTATGGATTCTATCTTATTGCCTAAATTCATTTACCAGATACCGCACCCCTTGCTGCGTGTGTGGCAATAGCATTATCCAAAATTTTCTGTTCGGCAACTTGTGTCTGTTGTGGGTTATTGGGGTCGATCTGTGCCTGTATTGGCTTTCCGTTCGCATCAAATTGTGGCGGCGCGTTTATGGTCTGCTTGTTGTCGTCCTCTATTTCCTTTGCATACTTGACCAGTATGTCATAGCGTTCTTTGCTGTCCATGTTGGCAAAGCCGCCAGTATCATCGTCACCCTTTGTCGGGTTTTCGAGTACGGCACGTTTCACAAAGCTCTCTATGTTGGCATGGATGATGGGGTCGTATTTCTTGTACCATCCCTCAAGGCTATTGGCGATTATCTGGTCTTCGGAAATCTGTGGCAACGGATCACATTCCAGAACCAAGTTCAGATAGTCTTTCAAGTCGGCATCGCTCGCGAATTCCTTCGAGTTTATCTGAATCTGTTTTATCTTCAGGTAGGTGGGGTTTATGCCAGCATCCTTCGAGTTCTTGTATTCCGCTATCATCTCCACTGCTGTGGTTATATCGAACATTGTAGGCTTGGCTATCTCTGGTTCGTTCTTGCTAATTTCATCTTTACCAGGATTCAATGCCTCCACACCGAATATGAACATATTGAAATATTTGAAGATGTTAGTGGCGTGTGTATCGAAAATGACGGAGCCTATCTTGTATAGGAAGTCATAAAGTTCCCCCCTGTCGATGACCTTAGCCTTTCCCGATTGGTTCTCGCCTATCTTGTTCACCACGTCCATATTCAGGGCATAAAGCCCTTTCTCCAAAAGGCTTTCTATACGCAGTTCCAACATCTTGGTAGGTTCAACTGGTACGGTCACATATTCAACTGGTTTGATGCTCCCGATGGAAGTGCCCCCCTTTGTCAATGTATCGTGGTCTATGCGGTAAACCCCGAATGGGCTCTTCACAGATTTGTAGCCAGAACCATTACAGCCCAGACACGTAGTCCTGTCCCCATTGGTCGGGTTTATCGACCAACCACCCTTGCAACGCTGTCCATTGGTAATATAATCGCATTCTTCTGTGAGTTCGGTGCGTATCGGGTGCATGTGGTTTATATATGCACCATCAAGGTCTGATTCATGGTTTATGGCCTTGTTCCAGAATGCAACTGCTGGCTCGAAAAAAGATTTGTGTACCTCGGCACCATTGTCCTGAACCTCGGTGTTGCCCTTCAGTTCCCATACTGGCATGAATCCAGTTGGATAGGTTACGGTCTCAACTATTACAAGGCTCTGTGGATTGGTGACATAGGCATAGAACTCGATTATCTGTGTCTTGTCGTACCACTCGAAAAAATACGCGTTGTTGTCTCCAACCGCTTGGCAGTTGATGAACACAAGGTAAGATTCCAAGTCCTTGTACCAGATGTTCTTCGAGCCATAGACCTTTATTATAGGCATTACCCTTGTGGTCTGGTCTTTTGGGTACTGTGAAGGCTTGACCACGAACACTCCGTTCGGGTCTGCTATCATCTTCCTCAATCCCACTTCATGCAAATAGTTTATGACCGAACCGCAATAGGGATAGTTCTCCATCGCATAGTCCTCCAACATATCTGCACTTTCGTTGCCCTCATCAAAGCGTATCGAATAAAGTGAAGGGTTGAACACCTTTGCCACTATGCTCAGTGCCTTGTCCGCTGTCGACTTGGTGACTGTCTCATAGGACTGCAACCTGTATGCTTTCGTTTCTGGGTCTTCGCGCGGCCTTGCCCTGTTCAGTATTTTATGAGGCATAGCCCCATAGAGATGCACGGCCATATCATCCGCGTGGCTGCACGCGATACGGTAGGCCAAATGCTTGTATGGGTCGTCATACAGTGCCGATTCATCCTTCTTTTCCGACTGGAAATAGGACGCACTGTTGACTATCATATTGAGCAGACGGTCTTTGAAATCTGCCGAGCCGTAAACCATCTCTTAACTGAATGTGCCAGGTACGAACAACGAGGTAAGGTTGCTTCCGTCAAGGACGGTAGGGTTGGAAATATCCGCCCACTTCATCTGCACCATCCAGAAAGCATTCCCCTTGATGTTCTTTGGGTTGTTTATCTTGGCGTACACCGAAACTGGCTTGTTTATCCAAAGCAAAAAGTTAGCATTGGTAAGCAACGCAACTTTCCATTTCCTACGGTTGACGGTCTCCCAGAACACATAGTTGTCCAAAAGACCTTCCACCTCGATGTTGGCCACGTGCTCCGCATCGGTTATCTGTTTGTCCTCCAATCCGAAACCATCCTCTTCCACTGGTGCTCCGCCAGTGTACTCGCCACGTGTGGACTTGATGATGTGAACATAGCGCGGTGAGGTGCTCTGTGTGCTCAACCAATAAGTCTGTGCCGCAACATCAACCAATTGCTGATTGGTCGGGTTCTGGCTCTTGTCGAACAACGCCATGCCAATGATGCCAGCCCTTTCCATGCCACAGTCTTTGGCCACATAGTCGGGTACATTGTTGTCATAGCAAAATACATCTGCCATTTTTTGATATTTTATAAGGTTTGCTTATCCTTTGTCCTTTTTTTATAACAAGTTCCTATTGATGAAGTCTTTCTCCGACAGCAACACCTGAGCCCGTCTCAGTGCCGAGCGTTTCGATGAGGCTGCGGTTATCTGGTATTCATCCCTTTTCCTGTATTCGATGCCATCGATGGTGATGCTGTCCATCATCAATATCATCTGAAGTTTCTTGTGCATATAGAAAGGCATATAGCCTATGTCCAAAAGTTTCTTGCCCTCTATCTTGCTCCAAAGCGTTACGATAGTATCGTCAGAAAGTTCCAAGTCCTCCTGTTCCTGTGGGTATTCCTCCTCGAAGAAAACGGCTGGTATCCTCAAATTGAATGTTAGACCAGGGCTTATATCCTGGAATGTAAGGCCAGCGAAATCGGTCGAGTTTGAATATTCCAACAACATGGAACAATCTATCTCATTGTCTGTTGTTATATCTATGCAATCGGATTGAGCCACCACCAAGTTATTTAATGATTGCGGCTCGAACAATGCAACAAAAATACTCCAATCGCCACTGAAGGGTGAATTGTATTTGAATACTACCCTCAATCCTATCGCATCGAAATTTGATTCAGATGTGGTAAATGAACCATTATATGTTGTGTTGTTGGCCATCGTCTGCAATACCTGACTGCTTACTTCTGTCCCGTTCCTGTAATATACCACGACCAAATCCGAATTGTTCCAAGTCCCCAATGTTGTAGTCCTTACGCCAGTCACAACTTTATAGTTGAATTTTTTTGATGTTGCTTGTATCTGGTCATAATCATGCCTGAGTGCCACCGATGTCTTTGAACTGCCAGAGGCATCGCTGAAATTGCCTTCCATCTTTGCCGCATTGTCACCGCCAGTGGAAGACGCTACCCAACTGAACAGGCCACCATCGGCCACCATCTTCCACTGTGATAACGCACCAGTCTCGAAGTCACCGTTCACAAAACTTTCAGTCTCCTGTATCTTCAGCAATATCTTTTGACAGATGTTGTAATCCGATGGTGTGAAACTGAAATAGAAATGTCCGTTGAGGTCGTTGTTGAAAGTGAATGTCTTTATCAGTGAATCAGTATGGTCATATACCAGCAATTGAAAATCATAAGTAGAACTGTCGGAAAATTGTATTGTTATTGTATCGTCACAATCGAAAGGCTGGCAAAAACATACTGGGTATATGCTGCACACAACTTTCTGGTTGAAAGAATCTTCACCAGTGAGCCAGAATTGTACTGGGTTCGCGTTGGATATGGTCACTTTTCCATTGTTGGGATCGATTTTATCCTTTGTGCAAGCAAAGGCGAAAATAAGAAAAAAAAACAAATTATTCATTTTTATCATTGGTGATTATCGTCAATGATTTTTCATTGAGTTGCCATGCTGCACCTTCATGTGGTTTTTCGCCCTTTGCATCCAATATGAATCCTATCAATTTGTTTATACTCAAATCGATTGTTTCTTTTTGCTTGATGAGTTTTACGAACTCATTGTACTGCATATCCGTGAGTGGTATCGTCATGTTATCGTGAATGTCTTTGTTGTTCCTCCTACCCTTATTTTTATGTTCGTGCCATCATACCAAATATCGCCATCGTTGGGGCTTGATGGTTGTATGCCACTCCTTATCCTTAATGATGCACGTGAGTTTGTGGATGCAGATATATCAACTATCGCTGTAGGCAATACACCGAACCCGCTTTTGGCATTTGAATCTGCAATATAAACACCGTATTTGTTTGTCACTCCTGCAGGGAAGGTTCCACAATAGAATCCATATCCGTTTGTTATAGTACCTCCTCCACTGTTGACCATATTAGCCCAGTATAAATACCAATCGGTTATAGTCCCTGCACCAGTCAGATTGCCGCCAGCATCCACCGACCTTGCCTCTGTTATTGTCGAACCTGTGGAAAGTTCTATATTACCGATTGCACCTATCGCAAGCGTGACAGTACCAGAAGGGTGCGCACAATTTATATAACCCTCAACACCCTGTATCGAATGTGAATTTGCGGCCAATTGTTTTGTATAGAA